>Ga0256834_1000983_pt1 | contig 20002 bp, 15 predicted proteins | sample 4281140metaG_FD_190536 | JGI IMG/M metagenome (GOLD analysis project Ga0256834, IMG submission 190536) | Hydrothermal vent microbial communities from East Pacific Rise, Pacific Ocean - 4281-140 | ecosystem: Environmental > Aquatic > Marine > Hydrothermal vents | place: Pacific Ocean: East...
GCTTGTTGATGGATCTACCTTTATTTTTCGCGCTTATCACGCTTTACCGCCCCTTACTCGTAAGTCTGATGGTTTGCCAATTGGTGCGGTTTCTGGTTTTTGTAATATGCTTTTTAAGTTAATTGATAATTTTAAAAATGGCGAAGAGCCAACCCATCTTGCGGTTATTTTTGATCATAGCGGAAAAACATTTCGTAACGATTTTTATCCTAAATATAAAGCCCACCGTCCCCCCGCGCCAGAAGATTTAGTGCCCCAGTTTCCACTTACTCGCGAAGCAACAAAAGCGTTTTCTATTCTTAGTGTCGAACAAAAAGGCTTTGAAGCAGATGATTTAATTGCGACTTATGCGAGAAAAGCAAAAGAGCAAGGCGGACGTGTAACCATTGTTTCAAGCGATAAAGACCTTATGCAATTGATTGACAAAAATGGTCAAATTAAAATGTTTGATACATTAAAAAATCGCACTATTGCTTATGATGATGTGAAAGATAAATTTGGCGTAACACCCGAAAAAGTTATCGAAGTGCAATCACTTGCGGGTGATAGTGTGGACAATGTTCCTGGGGTTCCTGGAATTGGAATAAAAACCGCCGCGCTTCTTATTAATGAATATGGTAATTTAGAAAATTTATTGGCGCGCGCTGGCGAAATTAAACAAAATAAGAGGCGCGAGAATCTAATTGAATTTGCTGATCAGGCGCGCGTTTCACACCGTTTAGTTACCCTAAAACAAGATGTGCCAGTTACGCATGAGTTAGAAGATTTTGCCCGTATGCCGCTTGAGGCAAAAGTGATTTTGCCATTTTTAAAAGCGATGGAATTTAATAGTTTTGCGAAGCGTATTGCTAATAAAATTGATGCCGATATTAGTGCGTTTGATGCTGATAAAAATTTGGTTGGTAAGATGGATTCCCGCCTTCGCGGGAATGACGGAGAGAGCAGGAATGATGGGGAGAGCAAGAATGACGAGGAGGGGGGAAATGACGAAGGAGAAGAAGAAAATAATATTTTAGAAAAACACGCGCAAATAATGATTGAAAAAATGTCTGCTATTACCATAAATCATAAAGAATATGAAACTATTTCAGACATGCAAACGCTTAAAAATTGGGTTACTAAAATCTATGACAAAGGTTTTGTTTCCATCGACACTGAAACAACGGGGTTAGACAACCAAAGTGCAGGCTTAGTCGGAATATGTTTAAGCATCGAGGCGGGGCAGGCTTGTTATATTCCCCTTGCGCACACTGTTGGTCAAGACGATATGTTTGGCGGCGGCATGGCTGAAAACCAGTTAGACTTAAAAGAGGTAATAGCGCTTTTAAAACCAGTTTTAGAAGATGCCTCTATTCTTAAAATCTTGCAAAATGCAAAATATGATATGGGGATTTTAAGCCGTTATGGCGTTAATTTAACCCCGTTTGACGATACAATGTTGCTCTCTTACGCCATTGATGGCGCAAGGGGGAACTCCATGGACGCGTTAAGCCAAAAATATCTCAACCATGCTCCAATTGCGTTTAAGGATATTGCTGGCACAGGCAAAAAACAAATTAGTTTTGATAAGGTAGAAATAAATGAAGCAACAAAATATGCAGCAGAAGATGCGGACATTACTTTGCGGCTTTGGTATATTTTAAAGGCTCGCCTTATTGCAAAAAAAGCCACCAATATTTATGAAACATTAGAGCGCCCGTTGGTGCCAGTTTTAGCACGAATGGAAGCGAGAGGGATTACGCTTGATAGGCAAATATTGGCTAACCTCTCAAATGATTTTGCCCACCGCATGGCAGAGTTAGAAGAATTAGCACATAAAATTTCTGGTGAAAATTTTAACCTTGCTTCACCAAAACAATTGGGTGAGATTTTGTTTGATAAAATGGGGCTAAAGGGCGGCAAAAAAACCAAAACAGGAGCATGGGCAACGGGTGTTAGTGTGCTTGAAGATTTGGCAGAAAATGGCGAACCATTAGCAAAAGTTATTCTTGATTGGCGGGCTTTGAGCAAATTAAAATCTACCTATTCTGACGCTTTACCAACTTTTATCAACAAACGCACAGGCAGAGTGCACACTTCATATCACCAAGCCGCGGTTATTACTGGAAGGCTTTCATCTAGCGATCCTAATTTACAAAATATTCCTGTTCGCTCTATTGATGGGCGTAAAATTCGCGAGGCGTTTATTGCAGCAAAAAATCATATTTTAATTTCGGCAGATTACTCTCAAATTGAATTGCGCGTTTTGGCACATATTGCAGATATTAAAGCTCTTAAAAAAGCATTTGAAGAGGGTTTAGATATTCATGCAATGACCGCGAGCGAAATGTTTAACGTGCCAATAAAAGACATGGACGCAGACATAAGACGTAACGCAAAGGCAATAAATTTTGGTATTATTTATGGTATTTCTGCTTTTGGTTTGGCAAAACAGCTTAATATTTCACGCACCGAGGCGGGCGAATATATCAAGGCATATTTTAAAAAATTCCCTGGTATTAAAGATTATATGGAAAGCCAAAAAGATCTGGTTAAACAACAAGGATTTGTAAGCACAATTTTTGGGCGTAAAATTATTTTAGAAAATGCTAATAGCAAAAATCCAATGGAGCGGGCATTTGTTGAAAGGGTAGCAATTAACGCACCTATTCAAGGGTCTGCCGCTGATATTATTCGCCGCGCTATGATTAAAATGGAGCCAGCTTTAAAACAGGCGAACATAAAAGCAGATATGCTTTTGCAGGTGCATGATGAATTAATTTTTGAGGTGCAAGAGGGGACAGAAGATAAAGCAATTAGCAAAATTAAAAAAATAATGGAACATGCCAGCGAGCCAATTTTACAATTATCTGTGCCGTTGGTGGTTGATGCAAAAGCGGCAAATAACTGGAATGACGCGCATTAAATAAATTAGTTTGCCTTGTCCAATCAGCCCTTAAACGTCATCAAGAACCTAACACCAACTCAGCGTCATTGCGAGACCCTTTAGGGTCGCGGCAATCCAGAAAGCCCGCAAAATTGCTAATAGTTTTTGGATTGGCGCGTTGCTTCGCTCCTCACAATGGCGGCGGAGGCTAATTACTTTTAACAAATTCAAGCTATGAAGATTAAAACTCTAAACTTCTTGTTTTTCAAACTGACCATGCGGGCGAAAGCGCCACATATATGAGGGTAAAATTGCCTCCAATGAAGTTGCTTCAAGCCCAAGAGACTTTAAATCTCGTTTTTGTTTTTTTGCTTTTTGTGAAACGACATTATCTGTTTCTAATTGCACTACTTGATCAAGTGTCAACAAAGGAGAGGGAAGAATTTGCAAGAAAAAACCTTTAATTTTAGCTACCCAAAAAGGCACGGGGAGCAAAATATTATTTCTCTTCGTCTCACTGGCAACTATGCCCATAAGTTCTTTCATGCTTAAAATCTCAGCACCACCAAGCTCATAAACTGCACCGCTTTTTGCCTTGTCACAAGTCGCTAAACAAATTGCCTTTGCAACATCACCAACATAAATTGGCTGAAAAAGAGTGTCTTTACCTATCAGCGGTAAAATTGGTGAGATGGCGGCAATTTTACCAAATAGATTGAAAAATTCATCGCCATTGCCAAAAATAACTGAAGGGCGAAAAATTGTGGCTTTTGGGAATATTTTTAAAATAATTTCTTCACCTTGTGCTTTAGATTTTGAAGAAATACTTTTTGAATTTTTATCTGCACCAAGTGCGCTAAGGTGAATTAAGTTTTTTACTCCTGCGCCTTTTGCACCAAGTGCAACATTTTTTGCGCCATTCACATGCACAGCCTCAAAGGTTTGTTTTCCGCTTTGAGATTTAATACCAACTAAATTTATAACAATATCTGCACCCTTAACCGCTCTTTCAACGGAGGGTAAATTACGAATATTGGCTTGAATTGGTAAAATCTGTCCAATATCTCCTAGTGGCTTTAAATGACCCGCTAAATCTGGTCGGCGCACCGCAGCGCGAATACGAAAACCCTTTCTTGCTAATTCTTCAACAACTTGCGTACCGATAAAACCATCTGCACCAAAAATAGTTACAAGTTTAGGTTTATTCCCTGCCATTTTTAAAGATCCTTAAAAGCCAAGTTTATTTTTTCATTTTCTCTTAACGTGATAATGTTGCTAATGTCAAAATTATTGCTTAAATAATGATAAATATTCTATTTAAAGAAGCTAAAATGAGCCAGTTAATTAAAGCTAACAATGTTAGTTTCATCAAAGAAAAAAATGTCATTTTAAAAAATATTTCGCTTGAGATATTGGATAATGATTTTATCACCATTATTGGACCAAATGGTGCGGGTAAATCTATGTTGCTTAAATGTTTGATGGGGTTTTATAAAACAACAAAGGGCGATGTTTTTATAAAAAAAGATTTGAAAATTGGCTATGTGCCACAAAAATTTGCACCCTCTATCTCTATGCCTATTAATGTTAAAAGTTTTTTATTTTTGAGAAAAAAATCAAACCAGACAATTTTAAACGAGTTAACAAGAGAAATAAATATTACTCATATTTTAAATAAACAACTCTCAAAACTCTCGGGCGGTGAATTGCAACGAGTTTTGCTTGTTCGTGCGCTTATTGATGAGCCTGAAATTTTAGTGCTTGATGAGCCAGTGTTAAATCTGGATATTTCTGCCCAACTGGCATTTTATAAACTACTTGAACATATTTATAAAACTAGAAAAATTAGCATTTTAATGGTTTCGCACGATTTACACATGGTAATGTCTATCAGTAAAAAAGTTATATGTTTATTTCATCATATTTGTTGTTCGGGAACTCCTGCAAAAGTTGCAAAAGACCCAAATTTTAGCGCTTTATTTGGTGATGATATGGCTAAAATGATGGCAGTTTATCAACATTCACACAATCATTCTCACGTTCATAAAAATGATGTGGATAATTGCAAATGTGATGGAGATTGTGATAATGATTGAAACTAACATTATTTTAGCGCTTAGTGCAGGTTTTGGCATTGCACTTATTGCAGCACCAATGGGTTGTTTTGTTGTATGGCGGCGTATGGCATATTTTGGAGATTCCCTTGCTCACGCTTCATTGCTCGGTATTGCTTTAGGTTTAATAACGGGATTAAGCACTAATATTGGGGTTTTAATAATATGTTCACTATTCGCTATTCTTCTTTTGTGGTTGCAACAAAAAAAATCCCTCTTCAGCGATAGTATTTTGGGCATCTTAGCTCATGGCTCACTTTCAATAGGTGTGATTGGCATTAGCTTATTGGGTTTTGATTTAGATTTAGAGGGTTATTTATTTGGCGATATTTTAAATGTAGTTTTAAGGGACATTATTTGGATTTATTTCGGTGGCGCTTTAATATTATTTTTGCTTATTTATAATTGGTCAGACTTAGTTTTAATGTCAATTGATGAAGATTTAGCAAGGGCAGAAAATGTTAAAATCTTTTATTTACAAATATTATTGATGTTTTTAATGACTTTACTTGTTGCTATTTCCATTCAAATTGTTGGGGTTTTAATCATAACTTCAATGCTTATAATTCCGGCCTCTAGCGCAAGACAGGTTGCTCTTTCGCCTAAATCTATGGCAATTTTTACCTCTGTTTTTGCTTTAATTGCAGTTGTTTTTGGGGTTTTTGGTGCAAAATTCTATAATCTACCCGCAGGCCCCTCTATTGTAGTATCATTAGTTATTATCTTCATATTATCGCTAATTTTTTCTAGCTTTCAACGCAAGTTTTTTTAAGTCTAGGTAGTAACGCTTAAAGCTAACTCTACCAGCAATTAACGCTAATCCCCCACCATAGGATTTTAAATATACCCTTAAGTTGATTCTTTTTAGGGGTGAATAAAGTTAGCGCAAAAATAATACCTAAAAAGGGGACTTAAAAAATGCAAAATAATGATGAAACAAACCAGAGCAAACCAGAAAACAATAGTTTTGGGAATAAATTAAAAGCAACAATTTTATCGGTTAAGGGGCGAATTTTACTTTTAGCGCTCTTACCAACTTTAGCTGTTTTTTATCTTGGGGCGCAATTAGCGTTTGAGCAAATGAAAGAAGTTGAACATGCAAATGAAGTTATTTCTGCTTTTGCTATCACCCCAAATGTTGCAAGTGTTATTCATTCACTTCAAGAAGAACGCGGACGAAGCGCAGGGTTTTTAGGAAGAGACAGCGCCTCATTTATAGATCTATTAAGGTCAATTACCCCACAAACAGACAGCGCTATAACCGCGCTTTTAAGAGATGTTGAACAGGCTAAAACTAAGGGTGTCACTTTATATTATGATGGTTATTTAAAATCATCTCTTAGTAAATTTAGTCAAATAAATGCCATGCGTTCTCGGGTTAATAATAAATCAGTTCAAACCCCTGAAATGGCATCTCTTTATACTGGAGCAATCAACGAATTAATTAAAGTTCTTGAAGTGGCTTCAAGAAAAGCAAAAACTATAATTCTAATGGAACAGGCACAAGCATATATGTCTATAGTTAGGGCAATTGAAACATCAGGGCTTGAAAGAGCTTATGGATCTTTGGGTTTTTCTAATAATGCCTTCACTCAATCATCTTATAAAGATTTTATTACCCAAAATGCAAAGGGTGATGCTTATATCCAAAATTTCATGATTTTTGCAACAGAAGTAGAAAAAGAAAAATATTCAAAAATTAAAAATTCAGCTGTTGAAATGAAAGTAGTTGATATGCGCAAAGTTGCAATAAGTTCACCTTTTGGCGGTTCGTTAATTTCAGTAACTGGCGTTGATTGGTATAAAGCATCAAGCACGAGAATTGGGGAATTAGTAAAATTAGAAAAAGACTTGGCAAAAGATCTACTTCATGAAGCTGAAATTGAAGCAAATGCCGCCAATGGTGCTTTATGGGTAATATTAGCAATAAATGCTGCCATTTTCATTGTTACCTTAATTCTTGGAGTTTTAATCATTCGCTCAATCACAGGCCCAATCGGTAATTTAAAACAAACAATGGCAATTTTAGCTGAGGGGAATTTTAATATAGAAATTCCTGGTATGCAAAGCCATGATGAATTAGGAGATATGGCGCGCGCGGTTAATGTGTTTAAACAAAGTGGAATTGAGCGTTTACGCCTTGAAAAACAAAGCGAAGAAGAAAGTTATATTCAAGAAGAACGCCAGAAAAAAGTTGATGTGCTTATTTCAAGTTTTCGCGATACGGTTGGTGAGGCGCTTGAATTAGTATCAAGTGACACTGGGCAGATGAGCACTGTTGCAAATACTTTAACAACAATTGCTAATAATACTTCTGGTCAAGCAAATGAAGCAGCAAATGCCAGCCAATCTGCAAGTGAAAACGTGCAAGCAGTTGCCGCCGCCGCCGAGCAGCTTGCAGCTTCTATTGAAGAAATATCAAGGCAGGTTTCTAAAACTAATACTATTGTTAACGATGCTAATGAAGCAGCAAATTCTACTAATGAAAAAGTAACCGCGCTTGCTTCTGCTGCACAAAAAATTGGCGATGTTATTTCGCTTATTCAAGATATTGCCGAACAAACTAACCTACTTGCGCTTAATACTTCAATTGAAGCGGCACGCGCTGGCGAAGCAGGAAAAGGTTTTGCGGTTGTTGCGAGCGAAGTTAAAAGCCTCGCAAACCAAACCGCAACCGCAACAGAAGAAATATCAGCACAAATTGCAGATATTCAAAATTCAACCTCTGATGCCGTAACCGCAATTGAAGAAATTACCAGAACTATGAATGAAGTAAATTCATATACTGCTTCAATTGCCTCAGCGGTAGAAGAACAAGGGGCGGCAACTGCTGAGATTTCACAATCTGTTGCGCAAGCAGCTTCAGGCACAAAACAAGTTGTTGGTTCTATGGAAATAGTTACATCTTCTGTTGATGAAACAAATTCAAGTGCCTCACAAGTTCTTGAAGCTTCTGAAAGTGTATCAAATCAAGCAAAAATCTTACGTGAAACAGTTGATAGCTTCCTTTCAGAAGTAGCCGCAGCTTAGTTAATTATTATTTTACCTCACAACAGGCGGTGGCATTTTTATTGCCACCGCCTGTTTTTTCTTTTTGTTTGTCGTCCCCGTGCTTGATACGGGGGCGACAAGTAAAAAAGCAAAGCAACAACAAAAGCGCTGCTAATAGGAAAGAACAACACCACAAAAAAGTTACATTTTGTTACATTTCTTCACATTTCACACTTGCCAATGAAATACTCACGTTACATCGCTCCCTTAAGTTGAAAATCACAATAGACAAACAGCTAGGTTTAAACCTGCTGTTGATGTTTGTTTGTCTGTTTTTTAGCGCAAAGGAGATGCCGAATGATAAAATTTCCGTCAACTAAATATAAAGGCTCAAGCCTTGTTATTTTAACATCGGCTTTGGTTTTTTCTGTTTTTTGGGGTTCTTCGCTTTATGCGCAAGAATATAACCCAATAGAACAAATTGGGGTAAATCAAGATTTGGCAGATCTTGGCAAACGGCTTTTTTATGATAACCGCTTATCAGGCGATACTGGATTGTCTTGTTCTAGTTGTCATCAGCCAGACAAGGCTTTTAGCGATGGGCAGGCTTTGTCAGATGCTTATGCCGATACAAAATATTTTAGAAATGTGCCAACTTTGGCAAATGTTGGGCATCGTGCTGCATGGTTCCATGATGGTAGAATTGGAACAAATTTAAATGATGTAACCCGAGAATCTCTAACTGAGACATATTTTATGAATATGGATATGCGTATAATGCAAGAGCGTTTAAAGCAGGATCCAATTTATGTTGAATTATTCGCAAAAGCGGGGAAAGGGGAACCATCAAATGGTGGTGTTCGCTCTGCTATTCAAGAATTCCTAAAAACGATCACCTCAAGTGGTGCTCCATTCGATACTAATGAAATGTCAGAATCTGCAACAGCGGGTTTTGAATTATTCACTGGTAAGGCTGGTTGTTCTTCGTGCCACTTGGGTGATCGTTTCACCGATGATAAACCTCATAATATTGGGGTGAGTGAAAATCCTGATATTTGGTCAGATCCAGATAGACACGTAACTTATGTTACTTATGCAAAATTTTTAGGCATCGAGAATTATATGAATTTACGCCAAGATCTAGGTGCTTATATTCGCGATCATAAAGAAGAGAGCAAGGGTAAATTCATGACCCCAACTCTGCGTGAATTAACTTTTAGTGCGCCATACATGCACAATGGAACAATTGCCACACTTGGTGATGTTATTGAGTTTTATAACGCTGGTGGTGGCGAGGCCAAAAATAAAGACAAAACATTAAAACCTCTTGATTTAAGCGAGAAAGAAAAAGCCAATTTACTTGCTTTTTTACAATCGCTCTCAGGAAATAGTTTTGATGTTCCCGCCTATAATCCCGGTGAATTTGATACTGAATATACAGTTATCACCGACTGGCTAAATAAGAAAAATTGAGGAGAGATTAAATATGTTTAAACTTAGAAAATTTTCTACCCTCAGCGCTATTGCTTTTGTAACAACTTCGCTTTTTGCTCCACTAGGCGCAATGGCAGGGGATAGACCAAGTGTGCTTGCTCCACTAGGTGAGCCACCAAACCCAGCAGATAACCCAACAACGCCTCAAAAGGTCGAGTTGGGCAAGATGTTATTCTTTGATGCTCGTCTTTCAGGTAACGGCGCTATGGCGTGTGTTGCTTGTCATCTTCCTGATGAGGGCTGGGATCTCCCAGATAAAATTTCAATGGGTTATCCTGGAACGGTACATTGGCGCAATTCTCAAACTATTATTAATTCGGCCTATTATAATAAGTTATTTTGGGCAGGATCATCTGGCTCACTAGAAGGGCAGGCTCGCTCTGCTGCACGCGGCGGTGTTGCGGGTAATGGCGAAGATGATGGCTTAGAAGCGCGGCTTGCTTTTGTTCCTGAATATGTGGCGCGTTTTAATGATGTATTTGGCGATACATGGCCAAATGTTCGCAACGCCTATCGTGCAATTGCAGCATTTGAGCGCACGCTTGTTCAAACAGATACTCCGTTTGATAATTATATGCGTGGTGATGATAAAGCATTAAGTAAAAAGCAAAAAGCAGGTCTTGACCTGTTTGTAGGCAAAGCAAATTGTGCTTCGTGCCACTCTGGAGCTTTATTGAGCAATCAAAAATATTATAACCTTGGTGTGCCAACTTATGATGGCTGGCAAAGTGACGCTTTAGCGCAAATTACTTATCGTTTTGAGATATTTGCAAAAGGTGTGACAGAAGATAAATATCGTAACTTTAAAGAAGATCCAGGTTTATATTTCCGCACAAAGAAAACAGCAGATCTTGGTAAATTCCGTGTGCCATCACTGCGTTATACAAAATATACCGCGCCATATATGCACAATGGAATGATTGCAACTTTAGAAGATGTGATTGATTTTTATGATGAGGGTGGCGGAACAAATGATTTTTCTGCAACCAAAACAGATATGATTACTCCTTTAGGTTTGAGCAAAAAAGAAAAAACTAATCTATTAGCATTTTTACAAAGCCTATCGGGCGATCGCATAGAAATGGATTATCCCGATCTTCCACCAACAAAGCCACTACCGGCTTCAACTAACTAGCAGGAGGTAAATATGAGTATAAATAAAAGTCTATTAGAGACTATCAATGGCCCTGCTAAAATTCGCAAAACCACTGATAAATGTGTAGTTAATCGGCGAACTTTTTTGTTAACTTCAGGAATTGCCACCGCAACGGTTATGGTTGCTATGCATACAAGCGAAGGGCTAGCAAATGTTCCAGCCCTTGTTGCAACATATCCAAGAAAGTTAATTGGCAAACTCTCAGAACTTAAAACAGATGAGCCGCTTGATTTTACTTATCCTGATGAGGGCGAACATTCAGATTCAATGTTGGTTAAATTGGGTAAAGAAGCAGGTGGAGGCATCGGGACAGATAAAGATATAGTTGCATTTAACTATATCTGCACCCATCAGGGTGGCCCATTACATGGCACATATAAACCAGATGATAAAGCGCTTGGGCCTTGTCCGTTCCATTTAACAACGTTCGATTTAACTAGGCATGGAATGTTTATTTCTGGGCAGGCTTATCAAAGCTTACCCCAAGTTCTTTTAGAGCTTGATGGCGATGATATTTATGCCGTTGGTATGTTTGGTCTAATTTATGGCCGTTATGACAATTTGAAAGGGTAGGGGTGAAATATCATGGGAACTCCTTATTATATTCCAGAAACAAATATTCCGTTACCTCCAATTGGGGCGGATATTATTCCAACTGCTTGTGATTATTGTATTGTTGCATGTGGTTATAAAATATATCGCTGGCCTGTTAAAGGCGGCGCGGTTGGTGGACCAAATGCCGATGAAAATGCGTTTGGTGTTGATTTTCCAGTAAGTGCACTTGGGGAGTGGGTGGCACCAAACCAATATAATATTGTGATGCACAATAAAGAGCCGCATCATGTTATTATCATTCCTGATAAAGACAATTCCACAGTTAACATAAATGGTGATAGCTCTATTCGTGGTGGAGCAATTGCGCAAAAGGTTTATAACCCACAAACTCCAACACGTGATAGATTACAATCGCCAATGATACGAATGTTTGGCACTTTAATGCCCGTAAGTTGGGACTTTGCATTAGACATTGCGGCTGAAGTTGGTAAACATGTTATTAAAAATCATGGTGCAAATGCCTATGGCGTGAAAACCTTCTCTTATGGTTTTATGGAAAATACTTATGCGATTTCAAAATATGCACTAAGGCATATTTCAACTGCTAACTTTACTTTCCATGATACCCCATCTGATGTTACTTCAACACCGGGTTTTAGAGATGCAGGTTTTGATAATTTTGGGCCCTCATATCAAGATTGGCACGATGCAGAAACTTTGATGATTTGCGGAACTGATCCGTATGAAACCAAAACTATTCTGTTTACTCAATGGATTATGCCTGCCATTCAAAATGGTCAAAAAACTATTTTCTTAGGGCCTCGTCGCACCGCTGGAATTGCTTATGGTGAGGCAAATGGTGGTCTATGGATTGATTTATTGCCTGGCACCGACCTCCCTGTTGTTTTAGCTATTGCTCGTGTGATTATCGAGAATGGTTGGGAAGACAAAGAATGGATAAAAAATTGGGTTAATAATAAATTTGAAAGTTCATCTGGTTTTGGTCAAGGCACTCGTAATACTCCGTGGCAATGGCGCACAACTTGGGGCAAATTCCAAACCAAAGGATATGATGATTGGAAAAAATGGCTTCTTGCTCAAGATTATGCAGAGCCTGAAAAAGCAGCTGAAATTGCTCAAATTGATGTGCAAAAAATCTATACAGCAGCTGAATGGTTAGCAAAACCAAAAGCCGATGGCACACGTCCAAAATCATCAATAATGATTGAAAAAGGCTTTTATTGGTCAAACAACACTGGAAATACTAACGCAATTTCTTCTCTTGGAATTACCGTTGGTGCTGGTGGACGACCAGGCCAAGTTATTGGACGTGCTGGTGGTCACCAACGTGGTGGGCTTAAGGGTGGTAAATATCCACGCAATAAATCACCCGAAAAACTTCCGGGTCGCCGCCGTCGTGCAATGGATACCGATAGATATCTAATGGCAGGTCACACTCGCATGGCGCACGTTATTGGTAACACGTGGATACAAGCCATGTGTGCTTCACAAAGTCTTGCTAGTAAATTTGAAGAACTAACAGTGAGAAACGAACATCAAATACGCTCGTTCGATAAACAAGAAATTATCGAAACACTTAAAAAACGTGCTGATAGTGGAGGCACAGTTGTTATCAACCAAGATATATATTTGATTGATCCAATTGGCGCGCGTTATGCCGATATTGTTTTTCCTGCTTCTGGTTGGGGTGAAGATAGTTTCACTCGTGCTAATGGTGAGCGGCGTTTAAGGCTTTATCCTAAGTTTTATGATGCGCCGGGGGAGGCAAAACCAGATTGGTGGATTATTGCCCAGCTTTCTAAAAAAATGGGCTTTGATGGTTTTGATTGGGAAAATTCAAACCAAGTGCTTGAAGAAGCATCTCGCTTCTCTCGCGGTTCTCGTAAAGATTTTTATATGCTTCATGTTGCTGCCAAAAAAGAAGGCATAACATTGCATGAGAAATTTGCGCAATATGGAACCGATGGTATTCAAGGCCCTGTTTTGATGAATGAAGATGGAAGCCTAGAGGGCACTAAACGCCTTCATGATACCACTCGTAAATTGCCAAAAACAGGGCCTGCTGCGGCAAATGTGTTTAATAAAAAACTAACACATTTCAACACGCAAACAGGCAAGTGCAATATTCAAAAAGCACCTTGGTCATTATTTTCTGATTATTGGGAATGGCTAGAACCAAGAGAAGGCGAACTTTGGGCCAGCTCTGGTCGTATTAATGAAAGATGGCAATCTGGTTATGATGATAGTCGTCGCCCATATATTGTGCAACGCTGGCCTGAAAACTGGGTTGAACTTAACCCTCAAGACGCCAAAGAACGCGGAATTGAAAGTGGCGATTATGTCATGCTTTATTCAGACCGTATTCCTGTGCAGGTTGACACAATAGTTGGTGTTGAGAGTGATGATTTTACTTTCACCAAACTGTTAGAAAATGGTCATATTGAATTAACAAAAGCGGCTATTACTGCGGTTGCAATTGTTGCCCCTGGTTTAAAAAAAGGGGTGATGTATATGGATTTCTTACACACCGCCCAGCCAGCAAATGCTTTAACTGGTAGGGTAGTTGATTGGATTTCAGGTAACTATAATTATAAAATGGGTGTTGGTATGGTCAAAAAAATTGGTGTTTCGCCATATAAAAATAACTTCAGATCAATGTCATTCGCTCGCCGCGATATAGTTTAATAATTCCCCCCTTGTTGGGCAGTTCTAAATAAATATAGAGCTGCCCACGCATATTTATAAAGTTTTAAAAATGTCTAATTTGATGCTAAAAACTAATAAAGAAGATAAAATATTTTTAGAGTTAAGCGATTGTTTAAAAAATATTTTAAGTGAAAACTCAGAGGTTGAACAATGCCTCGCGGTGCAGGCATTAGGATATATGCCTCCCGATAAATCTATAAAATTACTTATTGAACATTTACGAAACCCTGATGAAGATGTCAGATGTGATGTTGGTAAATCTTTAGCTATTTTAAAAGATAAAAGAGCAATAAAACCTCTAATTGAAAATATCATTGAGGATCCTGTGGGCGAGGCAAAAGTAATTTATATTCAAACTTTGCAAGCACTAAAAGCCTATGAGGGTGCAGATATATTATTTGCTTTAGTCAATTCGCGCGGAAAAAAAGAAAATGTAGCATGGGAAGAAGATAACTCAGGTTGGGACGATTGGTTAGACGTGCAAATTGCCGCAATGAATGCGTTAGGTGCATTTGGTGAAAATATTGATGTTAAAAAAGCAATAAAAGCAATTCTTTTTGTTCTTGATGACCCTGAGGGGCAAGACATTTGGGCAATTGCTGTTAATAATTTGGTGCTTTTTGGCAATGCAGGAATAAAAGCTTTAATAAATTTAATGAGTGAAGCTTCAAGCTTAAATCGCAAACGTATTATTATGGCTATTGGAAATAGTGACTTAAGCGAGAGCGAAATATTATTAAAAACTGCGATGAAAGATCCAGATATTAACGTTAGAATGGTGGCTATTATTTCTGGCGCAAAAAGAAATTTAAATCAAATTTGCACCTTAGGGCTTGGTGATGGCTCTGCTGATGTTCGAGTGAAAACTTTACAAGAATATAAAAATTTAAAGAATAAAACTTTAGCAAAAGCGCTCAATGATATTTCGCCTAAAGTTCAAAAAGCAGCATGTGAGGCAATCTTAAGAGATAAAAAACCTCGCCCCATTCTTAAGTTAGAAAACCACGCACAAAAATTATTACGCAAAGATACAAAAGAAAATCTTAGTATAATGATTGAAGCTATGGCAATTGCCCAGCCAAATATTGCGGCTGAATTTATTGAAGATATTATTAAAAATAGCGCAACACCAAAAAAAGCCCGCATTGCCAGCTTTAAGGCATTAGGCGAGTTAAAAAGTTCAAACTCTGTTGCAATATTGAGCAATGCTTGCTCTGATGAAAATCAAGAAATTCGTTTAGCGGCAATTGGCTCGCTAGGTAAAATTGCAAAAGGAAAAGGGGATTTAGCCAACAAAGCGCTTGCTGTTTTAGCTTCTGCAATTAAAGGAACTCTTGTTGTTATGCCAGAAAATTGGCAACCAGAAAAAGAAAATATTGTTGATTTTGATAAACATAAAAATCTTAAACAAGAAGAGCGAGATCAAGATAGCCGTAAAGTTAAGTTAGATCGTGAAGGCAATATTATTGATGTTTCTAAAAAGCCAAAAATAAAAGAAAATATTGAAGCAGAAATAGTTGAAGAAAAAAAACTTGCTCCTATCTCAACCCTTGATGCTATCATGGCAACAAATGTTGGCGTGCCAACAAAAGAAGACAATATTGAACTTGGTGAAGCAGATATTGAATTTTTGGAAATGAGCAACGCGAAATTAAAAAAACGCAAACGCATTAACCCAATAAATTCTATTCCAGCCCATATTGATGTGCGCCGTTTGGCGGCGTTAGTTGCTTGCGAAACTGGCAAATCTGAATTACTTGAACCATTATTAAAAGCGCTAAAAGATAGTGATAAAGAGCTGTGCCAAGCGGCAATTGATGGTTTGCTTGTTTTAGCCAAAAATAATGTTGATATTAGCCCCGCTCAACGCATTTTATTGCGCCATGCAACAACAGGCGAAATTGATTTAAGCTATCGCGCAATCAGAGCTTTGGCTTATATTGATGTTAGCATTGTTACAAAAGTTCTTGTTAAACTAACAAATGAAAAAAATGATATTGTTAGAGCAGAGGCAATTAAAGCTTTAAATGGGCGTGATGTTGATATTAACCTTGTTGATTTATGCGTAAATGCACAACGCCAAACAAGAGCCGCAGCGGCTGAAATGATTTCTTACTCAGAATCTAAAATAGCAGTGCCAGCATTATTTGCTTTTGCACATATAGAAGATGGCGTGCACAAAAATATGGCGGCTAAGTTTTTAAGGAAACATGAAAATAATGCGTTTGATATTATAATTGAGTTGCTTAAAGATGAAAAACCACAAAAACGCTTCATTGGTCTAAATGTTCTAAATGTTATGCTTTTAAAATAATTGTAACAATTTTATTTAATCAATAAAAAGCCCAATCGCCCAGCAACAAACAACACTAAAATGGCAGTTAACAGTGCAATAATGCGCGCTGGAATAAATTTAACGGTTAGCATATTTCCAATCTGCCCGCCAATTATCACCAGAACAGGCAAATACCAATATTCTAAAATAAGTTCTGAAATTGTGTTTTTTTGTAATTGACCAAGTAGCCCAAAAATAGAATTTACTAAAATGAATATTGATGCGGTTGCGGCAATTTGCTTTGGCGAGCCACTACGAAAATAATATAAAATTGGTGCTAAAAAAATCCCTCCGCCAATGCCCACAATGCCAGATAAAAACCCTAAAACAGAACCAATCCCAGCACCAGCCCAAAGCGGAAGTGGGCTATAAGATTTTGGGCTAGAGTTATAATTTTTATAACTAAACAACATTCGCAACCCTGTTATAAGCAGAGTGATAAATAATATTGTTATAAAAATTTCTTCTTTAATTTCTAAGCGCCCACCAAAATATGCAAATGGAATTGATGCAATTGTTGGGGGGAGTAAAAGTCGCCAATTTAAATATCCTGCACGAATATAGTGAAAACTATTTCCTGAAACAACACTGATATTACAAATTAGCGCAATGCTTGGAATGATAATATAAGGAACATTCCATAAAATAAGTAACGCAAGATAAGACGAACCACCACCAAAACCAACACTTGCATAAAAAATTGCAACAATAAAAAATAACAAGCCAAGCAACATTATTTTTTTCTCTCGTTAGCGCAACAAAGGCAATTAGGGTCGCGATTGATTTTTACTTTTTTTATATCAGCATAAAGAGCATCAATCATAATCATTTTGCCCGATAGGCTTTCGCCAATATTAAGCAATTCTTTTATTATCTCGGTTGCTTGAAAAGAGCCAACCTGCCCAACAACACTACCCAAAACACCAAACTCGCGACAGGGCGGGCTGGCGTTTGGCGCGGGTAATTCAGGATAAATACACCGATAACAAGGGTGCCCATCTAAATATGGTTTAAACGTATAAACCTGCCCAGAAAAACCAACAACAGCGGCAGAAACAAGCGGTTTTTTATGCCTAAAACATCTCTCATTCACCAAAAAACGAGTTTCAAAATTATCACTTCCATCGGCAATAATGTCATAATCTTTGATAATATTATCAATGTTAGTTTCATCAAGGCGCAACTGGTGAGTTATGATATTTATATCTGGGTTTAATTCCAGCAATCGTTTTTTTGCCGCATGGGTTTTTGGCTGATCGACATCATCATTTTTATAAATAATCTGTCGCTGTAAATTTGATAAATCGACCTTATCATCATCAATAATGCCAATAGTGCCAATTCCGCTAGCCGCGAGATAAAGCAAAAGGGGCGAGCCTAAACCACCAGCACCAATAACTAAAACTTTTGAATTTAACAGTTTTTCTTGCCCCTCTTCATCAATTTCTTTGAGGGTGATATTACGAACATAACGATTTAATTGTTCATTGCGCATAAGTTTTAATGCTTTCGTTTTTGCGTGCGAATATCAACTTCTAAAATCAAATTTAAAGTTTGTTTCCCATTTATTTCTTGGTCAATTTTTAAACCATCTCGCTTGGGCAAACTATTAAATAAATTTTGCGCGGCTTTTTTATTCACTAATAAAGAGAGCGAATTTTCACTAAAAAGTAAAAATAAAATATCTGCTTTTTGTGTCGTTTTAATATTTATATTAAGGCTGTTTTTTTTTGGCAAAAATATTTCTTGTTTAAGTTCCTCGCCCAAGCAAAGTTTTTCTAATTCTTCTTTTTTTATACGAAAACGCAATTTTTGATTTTCAATATGTAAATTCATACCTTCTCGCCCTTTTTAAATTTCTTCCATTCTAAAGGTGTGTTGATATTATTAAAAAACTTCTCTTCATCTGAACTTATTTTAATTTGCTGTTGGTTAGCAATTTTACTTTGAAAATAACCAAGCGAAAAATTATTTTCATTTAATAATATTTCTTGCACTAATTTTAGCCATTTTTTTTCATTTTTAAGAATAAAAGGCATTCTATGTGATGTAAAATAAATTAAATCGGCTTTTTCTTCTGCCGCTAAAATAAGTTTTTTAAGCAAATTTACTTTTAACTCTGGCATATCAATAGGAATAAAAAGCACATAATCATATTCATCTGAGATATTATTCAAAATTGCATGCACCCCGCTTAATGGGCCGCAATTTGCTATTATATCTTTAATATTATTTGGGCTAGAAATATAAATATCTTTCATGCCAGAGGCATTTAATATCTGGCGCATTATTTCCAAAAGGTTTTTTCCATGCAGTTGCAAATCTGCTTTATCTTCTCCCATTCGAGAAGATTTGCCCCCCGCCAAAATAGCTCCAGCAATATTAGTCATGTGTATGTTCTGGCACTTGGTGAGAATGAGTGCATGCTTCACACCCCTTTGTCCATTCGCTATCACCATCAAAATAATGCTCTAACTTCCAAATGCTAGAGCGGTGTTTTATTTGTTCAATAATATATCGATTAGCTTTAAACGCTTCGTCGCGATGGGGCGAGCCAACGGCTATGATAATGCTAATACCGCCAATGTCTAAACGTCCCTTAATATGGGTTACATAAATATCTAAATCCTCACCCCATTTATTTTGTGCCTCAGCGCAAATGTCTTTAAAAGATTGTTTAGCAAGCGGCTCAAAAACATCATAACTAACCCCAAGCACTTTTTTACCCTGATTGTGGTTGCGCACCGTGCCAACAAACAAAGTCTCCGCACCATTTGGATTTTTTGTAACAAAATTAAGCGCCTCCATAACATCAAGAGGCTTGTCTTTTATGTCCCAAATATCAACAAAAATACTTCCCATAATTAACCCCCTGCAACTGGTGGAATGATTGCAATTTTATCACCATCATTAAGAGGGTGACCCTCATCTAATATTTCTTTTTCATTAGCAAAACGAGAGCTTTTTAATAGAGCTTCATTAAAAGCTTTATTGTCTTTTAGCTGTTTTGTAATTTCGTTACGGATATCAAAAACTTTGGCTCCATCGTCTAAGTCAAAATATAGATTTTCACCAAAAACCCGATAAGCCCCAAATAATTGCAATGTTATTTTCATTCTAAATCCCACTTTTTTGTTATTAGAGGATAGATATCAATCATATCATTTGGCTTCATTTCTGTCTGTTCTGGCGAAAATACCGCCCAGCAATTTGCCTTAACTAATGAGTTGATTTTAAAAGATTGTTGACCTTTTAATATCCTCACTTCCATCTCGCCATTTGCTGAAATAGCCGCATGTGCTTTTTGAAAAACCCTAAAAGGATTTTTGCTAATGAATGAATTAAGCAATTTTGCTTTAGTTGGTTTTTCTTGTTTTTGCCCCTCTAAATGATGAAGCAAAGGAATAACAAAAAACCGCAATCCAATTGCCGCAGAAATTGGATTTCCGGGCAATCCGAAATAATGAATCCCATTAGGAAAACGAGCATAAAGAATTGGCTTGCCAGGGCGAATAAGAACTTTATGAAAAAGAATATTTGCACCAAGGGTGCGTAAACTATTAGGGATAAAATCAATTTTACCCATAGATACCGCGCCAGTTGAAATAATAATATCATTATTTTTTAGCGCATCTTTAAGTTTATTTTCAAATATTTCAGGCTCATCATAAATAGTACCACCATAAGTGGCGTTTTGGCTCATCTCGTTTAACGCCGCCATTAAATAAGGGCTGTTTGAATTACGTATCTGCCCTTCGTTTAAT
>Ga0256834_1000984_pt1 | contig 19984 bp, 7 predicted proteins | sample 4281140metaG_FD_190536 | JGI IMG/M metagenome (GOLD analysis project Ga0256834, IMG submission 190536) | Hydrothermal vent microbial communities from East Pacific Rise, Pacific Ocean - 4281-140 | ecosystem: Environmental > Aquatic > Marine > Hydrothermal vents | place: Pacific Ocean: East Pacific...
GGCCGGTGTTGCCGGGCTGATCAAGGCGACTATGGCGCTCTACAACAAGACGCTGCCACCGACTATCAAAGTCAAACGACCGCAGGATGCCGTCACTTCGGCAACCTCGCCATTCTATGTCAACACCGAAGCACGGCCATGGATTCCCCGTGGTGATCATCCTCGCCGGGCCGGTATCAGTGCGCTCGGTTTCGGCGGCAGCAACTTCCATTGTCTGCTTGAGGAATACCAGTCGCTTAAAACTGCTGCTGACTGGCAGGGTGATGTACAGATTGTTGCCTTCAGTGCCGCCGATGAGAGCGGCCTGGAATCTGCTTTGCAAAACTTCCCGGCAGACTCAGCCTGGAACGACTTGCGCCTGGCGGCCGATCAGAGCCGTAGCGATTTTGATCCACAGCAAGCTTGTCGACTGGTGATGGTTCTGGAAAAGGACAGCTCCAAACCTGCGGCCCAGGTGAAGAGTGCCTTGGCCATGTTGAGCAATAAACGCGACCAGAGTTCATGGAGTACTCCCGACGGCACTTTCTTTGTTAAGAGTGAAGCTGCAGGTGGAGAAGCTGGTGGCAAGCTGGCAATGCTCTTCCCCGGTCAGGGAGCCCAGTACCCGGGCATGCTCAAGGACCTGGCGATCCAGTTCCCGCAGTTCCTGGAAGCCTTCATTGCTGCTGACCGCGCCTTTGGGGCCAATAGTTGCGGCGAAGCAGGCCGTCTGGCTGACCTCGTTTATCCCCGCCCCAGCTTTGATCAGTCAAGCAAAGATCAGGATATTACAAGCTTGCAGGCAACGGATGTCGCCCAACCAGCTCTCGGTGCTGTCAGTCTGGGTGCAAGAGATGTGCTTGCCACCTTTGGCGTGACTGCCGAAGCCTATGCTGGACACAGCTACGGTGAGCTGACCGCGCTTTGCTCAGGTGGTTATTTCGATGTCGACTCCTTGCACGCACTGTCGCGCCTGCGTGGCGAATTGATGGCCGCCGGTGAAGGCGATCGCGGCTCAATGCTGGCGGTTTCCGCACCCCTTGATCAGGTCGAAGCCTTTCTTGAAAAATCCGGTTTGAAACTGGTGCTGGCCAATCGTAATACTCCCGAGCAGGGCGTTCTCTCCGGAGCAACCGCCGAGATCGAAAAAGCCGCGAAACTGCTTGATGAGCAGGGTCTGCGCTACAAACAGCTTGCTGTGGCTGCGGCCTTTCATAGTGAGTTGGTCGCCGCTGCCAGCGGCCCCTTTGGTGAGCGTCTGCAGGCCATTAAATTCAGCAAGCCGACCGCCAGCGTCTTTTCCAACACCACCGGCAGCGCTTATCCGGAGACGGCTAAAAAAGCTCGCGAGATTCTCGCCACCCAACTGGCCTGTCCGGTCGACTTTGTTGCCGAAATTGAAGCCATGTATGCTGCCGGGATGCGTACCTTCCTTGAGGTTGGCCCCGGTGCTCGCATGACTGGTATGGTTAAGGCGATCCTCGGCGAGCGCACGCACCAGGCAATTGCTATCGATGCTTCCAACGGCAAGCGTTCAGGAATTAATGATCTTGCCCGCGCCCTGGCACAATTAACCGTCCTTGGTTACCCGGTTGAACTGGCTCGTTGGGATGAGGGCTATGCCGCGACCATTAAATTGGTGCAAGGCAAGAAACCAGGCATGACCATTCCGTTGATCGGTGCCAACTATTTCAAGCGTCCACAGAAGCGTCCGCCAGTGGCACAGCAAACTCCAGCGCTGCAAGCAGCACAATCCCAAGGGGCAACGGCTACACCGAATCCTGTTCCCACGGTGCCAATGGCAACCACAGCTGACAGCGGTTCTTTGCAAGAAGCACTGCAGATTACCCGACAGAGCATGCAGGCATTACAGAATCTGCAGGAGCAGACCTCGCGTCTGCATCAGCAGTTTCTCACCGGTCAGGAATCAGCGACGCGCTCCTTCCTCAGTCTGGTCGAACAGCAGAACCGTCTGTTGCTGGGTCAACCGTTGAGTGCCGGAGTTGCTCCGGTTATCTCGGCTCAGCCTGTTGTTGTAGCCCCGGTTCAGCCGATGGCAGCACCTGTCGCAGAAGTTGCCCAACCTGTCGTTGCTGCTGCTTCGGTTGCAAGTCCTGCTGTTGATAGCGGTCAGGTTGCCCCTGCCGTTGATAGTAGTCAGATTGCCAATGTCTTGTTGACCGTGATTGCCGAAAAAACCGGTTACCCGGAAGAGATGCTGGAACTGGAAATGACCCTCGATGCCGATCTCGGCATCGATTCGATCAAACGCGTAGAAATTCTCTCCGCTCTACAGGAGCAGTTACCCGGAGCGCCGGCAGTTAAGCCCGAAGATCTCGGTACTTTGCAGACTCTTGGTCAAATCATTGAGCACTTAAGTGCCAGAATGGCAGCTCCTGGAGTTGTGGAGACGGTTGCTCCAGTAGTGACGGCAGTCCCCGACAGCTCACGGATATCGAGCGTTTTACTCGGAGTGATTGCCGAGAAGACCGGCTATCCGATGGAAATGCTGGAGATGGAGATGGCCCTCGATACCGATCTCGGCATCGATTCGATCAAACGGGTCGAGATTCTCTCCGCCTTGCAGGAAAAATTACCTGAGGCACCAGCAGTCAAGCCGGAAGATCTCGGTGTGTTACAGACTCTCGGCCAGATCGTCGAGTATTTGAGTGCCGGTATGACCTCTGTGCCTGTTGCGTCAGACACTGATCAGGTTACGACCCCTGCCACGAGTCTGGCCCCATCTGTTGACAGCAAGCAGGTTGCAACTGTTTTGCTTGAAGTCATCGCCGAGAAGACCGGCTATCCGATGGAAATGCTGGAGATGGAAATGGCTCTCGATACCGATCTCGGTATCGATTCGATCAAGCGAGTCGAGATTCTCTCTGCTTTGCAGGAGAAACTTCCCGAAGCCCCGGCAGTCAAGCCTGAAGATCTGGGCGTATTACAGACCCTTGGCCAGATCGTCGAGTATCTTACCGCTGCTGGTAATAAGAGCTCTGCGCCAGCGGGACCCTCGGCTGCGGCCAGCCCGCTTGATCGGGAGGCGGTGGCGACCACCTTGCTTGAGGTGATTGCCGAGAAGACCGGTTATCCGCAAGAGATGCTGGATCTGGAGATGGCTCTCGATACCGATCTCGGTATCGATTCGATCAAACGAGTGGAAATTCTTTCTGCTTTGCAGGACAACCTGCCGGGCGCGCCGGCAATCAAACCGGAACATCTTGGTACCCTGCAGACCGTCGGTCAGATTGTTGATTTTCTGGCAAGTGTTACCGGCGCTACCGAACCTGCGGTAAAAGTCGAAACTCCGTTCGAACTGCCATCGGTGGGTAGTGGTGTCGAGCGTAAAGTTCTTAAAGTGGTACCACTAAAAGTTGACAAGGACCGTGATTTGCTCAGTTTGCCAAAAGGTTCCATAGTCTGGGTCAGTGATGATGGCTCTGCCTTGACGGCGGCTGTCTGTCAACAACTGGCAACACAAAACCTGGTCGCTGAGAAAATTATTATCGATCAGCCCGATACTTTAACGCCGCCTGAGCAGCTGGCGGGATTGATTCTACTGGCTCCGCAGGCAGGAGTTGATGATCTCTTTGTGCAAAATGCTTTTCGTGTGATGCAACTGACAGAACCGGTTCTGCAAGCTACGGCTGCAAAGACCGGCGCTGTCCTGGCGACGGTGTCGCGTCTGAACGGTCGCTTTGGTTTGCCGGACGGCGGACCGGTCAAGGATGTCCTCTCAGGTGGCTTGGCTGGGCTGACCAAAACCGCCGGGCACGAATGGCCTGAAGTCACCTGCAAGGCCTTTGATCTCTCTGTGGACATGGAAGCCGCTGACAAGAATGGTACGGGCACGGTGGCTGAAATGCTGGTTGCCGAACTTTTGCTTGCCAACTCTCTGGATGCCAACCCCCTGAATGACAGTGTGCAGGAAATCGGTTTCTCGAACGAAGGGCTGTTTACCCTCAAACTGGTTGACGAATCACTGGCTGGTGAACCGCTTGAATCGCCGGTTAGTTATGGCGACGTGGTCGTTGTCAGCGGCGGTGCCCGTGGGGTGACTGCCGAGGTAGCGATTGCCTTGGCCGCATCCAGCCGGGCAACCCTGTTGCTGCTTGGCCGCAGCGATGAACCGCAAGCAGAATCGGCCTGGCTTAATGGCTTGACCAGTGAGGCTGAGATCAAAAAGGCGGTGATTGCCAATACTGATGGTCCTCTCAAACCAAGAGATATCGGCCGGAAGTACCAGGAGATTCTCGGTAACCGTGAAATCAGAAGCACCTTGCAACGCATCAAGGAAGCTGGTGGCCAGGCAATCTATCGTTCCGTTGATCTGCGTGATGGTGATGCTGTCGCGATTGTGATCAAGGACATTCGCGAGGAATATGGTCCGATCAAAGGGTTGATCCACGGTGCCGGAGTGCTGGCAGATCGCCTGATCAAAGACAAAACGGTCACGCAGTTCGCCCAGGTTTACAGCACCAAGATCGATGGCCTGCGCAACCTGCTTGCAGCCGTTACAGCGGATAAATTGCGCTTTATGGTGATGTTCTCGTCGTCGACCGGACGTTATGGCCGGACTGGCCAGGTTGATTACGCCGTGGCGAACGAGGTTCTCAATAAAGTCGCTCAGGAACAGGCTGGGCTGCGTCCCGGCTGTCGCGTGCTATCCCTGAACTGGGGTCCATGGGATGGTGGCATGGTGACTCCGGCTCTGAAGAAAGTTTTCGCTGAGGAAGGGGTCGCTGTCATCGACCTCAAAGCTGGTGCCGATTACCTGATCGAGGAGATCGCCACGCCGCCTGGCGGACCTGTGGAACTGGTGATTCTCGGCGGTCGTGAAGAGGCTGCCGGTGATATTCAAGCCCAGGCCCATGAGAATATCTATGTCTCCAGGGCATTTGACCTGGAGATCTCCATCGAGCAGTACCCGTTCCTCGAATCGCATGTCATCGACGGCAAGGCCGTTCTACCAATGGCCATGCTGATCGAATGGATGGCGCATGGTGCAATTCACAATAATCCCGGGCTCTGTTTCCATGGCTTCAACGACCTGCGTGTCCTTAAGGGCGTCTCCCTCGAACCGGGCCAGATCCATACCTTGCAGGTGATGACCGGTAAGGCGTTCAAGAGTGGCGGGGTGCACGTTGTGCCGGTGGAACTCTCCGGAATTACGGCCTCAGGTCAGCAATTTGTTCATTCCCGCGCCAGAATCGTGCTGGCGGCCAAACTGCCGGAAAGTAAGCCGGCCATGGAACGTCTGGAACTCTCGACTTATAACCGTTCCGTTGAAGAGATCTACCAGCCGGACCGGCTTTTTCATGGTTCCGACTTTCATGGTATCCGTGAAGTCATCGGCTGTTCCGATGACGGTATCGCCACGGTAGTCCGCCCTGCACCACGTCCGGAAGAATGGATCAAGCAGCCACTGCGCAACTCCTGGTTGGCTGACCCACTGGCCCTGGACAGCAGCTTCCAGATGATGATTCTCTGGAGTTTCGAACGCTATCAGTCCGGCTCTTTGCCAGTTTTCGCCGGGCGCTACCGCCAGTATCAGAACAAATTTCCTGAGTCCGGCGTAGAAATCCGGGTTCATGTGACCAGCCAGAGTGCCAGCAAGGCGGCAGCGAAAATTGATTTTGTTGACCCGGCCAGCGGTACTTTAATCGCTCGAATCGAAGATTATGAATGTGTGATAGATGCTTCGCTGAATGCGAGCTTCCAGCGTAATAAGCTACAGGGAGCTGCCTGAGGATGAAACACGGCAAATCAGTTGCAATTGTCGGGGTCGGCGGCATATTTCCCATGTCACCGACCCTGGACCGTTTCTGGGAAACGATTACCGGTAACGTCGATACTTCACGGCAGCCGCCGCAAGGACGCTGGCTGCTTGATCCTGACGATGTTTTCGACCCGGCAGTTGGTGCCCCGGATAAGATCTACTCGAAAAAGGGCTGTTTCATCGATGACGAGATTGACCCTGCGTCGATTGATGGTCTTGAGATCGATGCTGATTTTTTGGCAGGTCTCGACCCGATGTTTCGCTTGCTGTTGCGTGCCGGCCACCAGGCTTTCAGCGACGGTCGGATCGACCAACTCGATCGTGACCGGGTCGGCATCATTATCGGCAACCTGGCCTTGCCCAGTGAACATTCCTCAACCATGGCCCGGAATTATCTCGGCCGCACTTTCGAAGAAAAACTCCTCGGCTTTGAACACCCCCATGATTCTGAACACCCCCATGATTCTGAACACCCACAGGGTTCTAAACACGGGGCGGAACTACCTTCAGTCGATCCTCTGAATCGATACGTGGCCGGTCTTCCTGCTGGAATCCTGGCCAAGGCCCTTGGTCTCGGCGGAACCTGCTACACCCTTGATGCGGCCTGTGCCTCATCGCTCTACGCCATCAAACTAGCCGTTGATGAACTACTGTCCGGTCGGGCTGACGCCATGTTGAGCGGCGGATTGGCGCGTCCCGATTCGCTCTACACCCAGATGGGCTTCTCCCAACTGCGGGCCTTATCGCCATCCGGGACCTGTGCTCCCTTTGACGCCAAAGGCGATGGTCTGGTGGTTGGTGAGGGCAGCGGTATGTTTCTGCTCAAACGGACTGAAGATGCGGTGCGTGCCGGCGATCATATCTATGCCGTGATTCGCGGCATCGGTCTTTCCAACGATATCGGCGGCAGTCTTCTGGCTCCGGCTTCCGAGGGGCAGTTGCGAGCGATGCGTGCGGCCTATCAGCAGGCGGGTTGGTCACCGGCCGATGTTGATATGATTGAGTGTCATGCCACCGGCACCCCGGTTGGCGATGTGGTTGAATTTAGCAGCCTGAAAAGCCTGTGGGGCACAGACGGTTGGCAGCCGGGACAGTGCGTGATCGGTTCGATAAAATCAAATATCGGTCATTTGCTGACCGCCGCCGGTTCTGCCGCCTTGATGAAAACCCTGCTGGCAATGAAACAACGCACCCTGCCGCCGACCGCCAACTTTTCGACCCCGGCCAAGGGCGTTGATCTGGAAGCGAGTCCGTTTCGTGTCCTGCAACAATCGAAACCCTGGAAACCCCGCAAGAAGGGCCAACCGCGACGGGCAGCCGTCAGTGCGTTTGGGTTTGGCGGCATTAACGCCCACCTTTTGATCGAGGAATGGATTCCCAAAAAACCGGCGAAAAGTTCCGTTGCCTACCCGCCATCATTCAAGCAGAAGAGCCAGCCGGTAGCCATTGTCGGTATGGGTGCTCATTTCGGACCATGGGGTTCACTCACAGCACTGCGCAGTCGATTCCTGGGCAGCGACTCCGATGTGAAACCGGAGAGGCCCTCTTGCTGGTGGGGTGCAGAAGAGAGCCACTGGTTTAAAAAAGAGGGTTTGGATCAAACCGATTTCAAGGGGTTTTTTGTCCCTGAGGCGCAGGTCACACCTGGGGCTTTCCGTATTCCACCGAAAGAGATTGAGGAGATGCTGCCCCGTCAGCTGCTGATGCTCAAGGTCGCCGACGAAGCGTTGCAAGACGCCGGGTTGAAGCAAGAAGATCTGCTCTTTACCGGAGTTTTCATCGGTACCGGTCTGGATCTCAATGCCACCAATTTCAGTTTTCGCTGGGGAATTCAGAAATTCGCACGCCAGTGGGCGCAGCAACTTGGCCGTGATCTTACCGAAAAGGAGCTCAAAGCCTGGATTGTTGCCTTACGCGAATCGGCTGGACCGGCCCTGAGTGCCAATCGGGTTATGGGGGCGCTCGGCAGCATTGTAGCCAGCCGGGTGGCTAAAGAATTTAAAGTTGGCGGCCCGAGCTTTACCCTGTCGAGTGAAGAAAATTCCGGATTGAGGGCACTCGAAGTGGGCGTACGTGCTTTGCAGGAAGGTTCCATCAACCGGGCAATTGTCGGTGCTGCCGATATGGCTGGAGATCTGCGTGCGGTTCTTGGCCGACACGCGACCCAACCCTTCTCTAAAAGTGGTGTTGCCCGACCCTTTGATAAAAATGCCGATGGTACTGTGATCGGTGAAGGTGCCGCAGCGGTGATCCTCAAGCGCCTCGATGATGCCCAACAGGATGGTGACCGGATCTACGCAATTATCAAGGGCGTCGGTACGGCAACCGGTGGTCGGGTCGAGTCGGAAAATCCGGATAGAAATGCCTATAAGCTCTCTGTTGAGCGAGCTAATGCGGAGGCTGGAGTAGCTCCGGAATCGGTCAGCTACCTGGAAACCAATGGCAGCGGCCTGGCGGTTGAGGATGAGCTTGAGGCCAATACCCTCGGCGCGTTTTTCGGTGCCATGGAGACACATAATCCCTGTTACATAGGCAGTGCCAAAGCCGATGTCGGTCACGCCGGGGCTGCTGCCGGGCTCGCTTCTCTGATCAAGGCGACGCTCTGTCTGGACCAACAGATTCTACCACCCTTACGCAACCTGCAGGCGATGCGCTACGAATGGGTGCGGGGCAAACGTAGCTTCGTTGTGCCAACGGCGGCTCAGTTCTGGTTGCGCAACCGGGCCGAGGGCCCGCGTCGGGCATTGGTCAGTGGTCTCAGTGTTGATGGCAGCTGTTCTCACGTCCTGCTCGAAGGTGTGGAAGATAAGGCGGGGCGCACTGAGGTATCCTTTGCTGAGCGTCCTCTTGGAGCACTTGATGAGGGTCTTTTCGCTCTTGAAGCTGGCAATGTCGATGGCTTGCTCACCAAGATCTCCCAGCTTCAGGATTTTGTTGCCATGGCTCCTGACGGCGGGATTGATCAGTTAGCGCTGCAGTGGTATCGAGAAGTAGCACTTGACCGGAAAAACAAGCTCTGTCTGGCCATGGTGGCGTCAAGTCGTTCAGAATTGTTCGATCAACTCGAACATGCTTTGCTTTCTCTGCAAAATAATCCCTCCCAGGTGCTTGGAGGCAATGTCGTGAGGCTCGGCGGTGGCATAACCTTGGCGACGAGCATCCGTGATCGACTTTTTTATGCTGCCGAGCCGTTGGCTTCGCAAGGCCAGGTAGCATTCATCTTCCCCGGTTCCGGTAACCATTTTGCCGGTATGGGTCGTGAACTCTCCGCCCGTTGGCCCGTCATCTACAGCAACCAGGATATTCACAGTCAATTTCTGGCCCGTCAGTTTCTGCCGGAGCATTTCTGGAACACCGAGTTAGCCGAGACGCTTCACGACAACCACAATGCTCTGGTCATCGGTCAGGTTGCGCTCGGTACTGCGGTCAGCGATCTGGTGCGTAGCTTTGGTGTCGAACCTCAGGCAGTGAGCGGTTACAGCCTGGGTGAGTCAGCCGGGCTCTTCTCTCTTGGTGCCTGGCAAGATCGCGACGGTATGTCGCAGCGGCTCAGCGAATCACCTCTTTTCATTGAGGAGCTTGCCGGTGAATGCAAGGCGGCACGCAAAGCCTGGGGTCTTAAAAATAGTGAGAAGGTTGACTGGGTTCTTGGTCTTGTCGATGTGCCCGCAGCGGAGGTAAGGCAGGCGCTGGTCGGCAAGGAGAAGGCTTACCTGCTGATTGTCAATACTCACCGGGAATGTGTGGTCGGTGGCGATCGACAGCAGGTTGAGGCACTGGTTCAGGAGGTCAATGGCCATTTCTTCCCATTGCGCGGCGTGACGACGGTTCATTGTGAAGTTACTGAATCGGTGGCAAAAGCATATCGCGATCTGCATCTCTTCCCGGTGACTGCGCCGCAGGGGATTACTTTCTACAGTTGTGCCCTTGGTGAGAGCTACCGGGTTACCACGGACAGCGCCGCTGATGTGATCCTTGGCCAGGCACTGGACACTATTGATTACACCAAGGTGATCGAACAGGCTTATGCTGACGGTGTACGCCTTTTCCTCGAGATGGGACCGGGCAATTCCTGCAGCCGTATGATCGGCAGCATTCTGCAAGGTAAGCCGCATATGGTCAGGGCGGCCTGTTATCCTGGCCAGAATCCTGTCTCATTGATCCTGCGTTTGCTGGCCAACTGTCTGGCGGAGAGGGTCCCGGTGGATCTCTCTGTGCTTTATCCGGCGAGCCTTGAGGTTGCCGAAAGACTGTCCGGGCCATGTATTAACACTGTTATTGGCGGAGCTCCGTTTGCTCCTGCAGCGCTTCCAGATAGAGAAAAGGAACGCGGGACGCGGGACGCGGGACGCGAAAACCGTGGAAAAATAAAACCTGTGGTTGTGCCGGTAGAGAGTAGGGTTGAGATTGCTGACCCTTTGGTGGCGCAGATGGCAGCGACTGCAGCTCTAAACGCCAGGACTCATGAAGCGTATCTGCAGTTTGCCAACACCATGGAGAGAACGCTTACCGAGAATATCAACCTGCAGATGTCACTGCTGCAACAGATGGTTGTGAACGGTGAAGCGATTCCGAGGCTTGAACCTTTGGTTCAAGAGGGACGCGGGATGCGGGACGCGGGACGCGAAAACCTTGCAAAGCATAAAAATATAGAGGACAGGCAGCTGCGGAGCCAGCCCACTCCGGCATTCAACCGTGAGATGTGCATGGAATTTGCTGTCGGCTCGATTGCTAAAGTGCTTGGACCGGAGTTTGCTGAAGTTGATAGCTATGCGACCCGTGTACGTTTGCCTGATGAACCGCTGATGCTGGTGGACCGCATCATGACTGTCGAGGGCGAGCCGCGCTCCATGACCGGCGGTCGGGTGGTCACCGAGCATGATGTTACTGCGGATCGCTGGTATCTCGATGGCGGTCGTATCCCGACCTGCATTGCTGTCGAAGCCGGTCAGGCCGATCTCTTTCTCTCCGGCTACCTGGGGATTGATTTTATCAGCAAGGGCAAGGCGGTTTATCGGCTGCTTGATGCTGTGGTCACTTTCCACCGCGGGCTGCCCGTGCCCGGTGATGTGATCCGTTACGATATCAAAATTGATCATTTCTTTCGCCAGGACCAGACTTACCTGTTCCGCTTTAATTTCGAAGGTACTGTTAACGGTGAGCCGCTTTTGTCGATGCAGGATGGTGTCGCCGGGTTTTTTAGCGAACAGGAATTAGCCGCTGGTCAGGGAATTGTGCATACCAAGCTCGATCTGATGCCGCAGCCCGGCATTAAGCCAGATGACTGGCGTGAACTGGCACCGCTGGCAGTGGAGTCTTACGATGAAACCCAGGTCGATGCCATCTATGCTGGCGACCTCGGCGCTGCCTTCGGTGAACTCTTTGCTGACCTGAGGTTGACAAAACCTTACACCCTGCCTGGTGGTTATCTGAAGCTGGTCGATCGGGTGATCGAACTTGATCCGCAGGGCGGTCGCTACGGTCTTGGTCAGATTCGCGCCGAGATGGATATTCACCCTGATGACTGGTTCTTGACCTGTCATTTCTGCGACGACAATGTCATGCCTGGCACCTTGATGTACGAGTGCTGCATGCACACTCTGCGCATCTACCTGTTGCGCATGGGCTGGATTGGCGAAGATGGCGCTACCTGGTGCGAGCCGATTCCCGGAGTAGACAGCGGTTTGAAGTGTCGTGGCCAGGTGATTGAGACGACCAAAACCGTGACCTACCAGGTGAGTATCAAAGAGCTTGGTTATGGGCCAGAGCCTTTTGCCATCGTCGATGCGCTGATGTTTGCCGACGGCAAGGCGATTGTCGAGATTCCGAATATGTCGGTCAGGCTGACAGGGTTGACCCGCGAAGGTGTTGAGGCACTATGGCTAGGGACTGTCCCCGTTTCTCAGAGAGCTGTCCCTGGCGTGCTCTATGATTACGAAAAAATTCTAGCGTTTTCGACCGGCAATCCTTCCGCAGCATTTGGTGAACCGTACAAAATTTTCGATCAGGAACGCAAGATTGCCCGTTTGCCAGGCCCGCCGTTTCAATTCCTCGACCGCATTGTTGCTGTCACCGGTGAACCGTTCAAGCTGATTGAAGGTGCAACCTGTGCCGCAGAGTACGATGTGCCGCCGGATGCCTGGTGTTTCGCGGCGAGTCGCCAAGCGGAGATGCCCTTCAGCGTTCTACTTGAGATTGGTTTGCAGCCCTGTGGCTGGCTGGCGGCTTATCTTGGCTCGGCGTTAACCAGTGAAATCGATCTCAAGTTTCGTAACCTCGACGGCAACGCCGTACAGCATCGCCCGGTTACTCCGCAAGCAGGAACCCTTACGACCAGAGTCAAGATCACCAGCATCGCCAACAGTGGCGGTATGATTATCCAGAGCTACGATTTCGAAATCAGTGATCGACAGGGTCCGGTTTATACCGGCGATACCGTCTTCGGCTTCTTCTCGACAGAGTCACTGGCTCAGCAGGTCGGGGTGCGTGAGGCCAAACCTTACCAGCCGACAGCTGATGAAATTGCTCGTGCCGAGCAGTTCGATTATCCGGCCGACGCGCCGTTCCCGGCAGCGAAGATGCGTATGATTGATCGTATCGAAACCTTTGTTGCTGATGGCGGCCCGGCAGGCCTCGGTTTTATCCGCGGCAGTAAAGTTGTTGATCCTGATGAGTGGTTCTTCAAAGCTCATTTCTATCAGGACCCGGTCTGCCCCGGTTCCCTTGGGCTCGAATCATTCTTGCAGCTGCTCAAGGTCGCGGCCGTCAAACGCTGGGGCGGGGATGCCGACACTGTTCTTGAGGCTATTGCACACGGTGAGCAGCACCGCTGGAACTATCGTGGCCAGATCATTCCGAGCAACGATCAGGTTTTGGTTGAGGCGGTGGTCACGGCCATTGATGATGAGAAACGGCTGCTCAAGGCAGATGGATTCCTGTCTGTGGATGGTAAAGTTATCTACCAGATGAAAGACTTTTCAATAAGGCTGAAACTCTAAAGCTCTAAAGCTTTACAGTCTTACGTCTTGCTTGTAGTATGTGCTGAATATTGGGTTAATCTGAATGGTGGTGTGAATGAAGTATTCACGAGTTTATATCGAATCGGTTGGTTACGAACTGGCTCCGATAGTTGTTACGTCGACGGAACTGGAAAACCGTTTGAAGCCAATGTATGACGCCTTGCATATCCCCCCGGGGCAGTTGGAAGCTTTGACTGGAATCAGGGAGCGTCGTTGGTGGAAGCCGAACACAAGCATTTCGGCAGGGGCGATTGCTGCGGCAAAAAAGGCCTTGCGTGAACGGAATATCTCACCGGCTGATATTGGCGCGGTTGTCTACGCCGGTGTCTGCCGCGAGCATTTTGAGCCAGCCACGGCATGCCAGGTGGCTTCGGCCCTTGGTATTCAGGGGGCCGTAGCGGTTTACGACACATCCAATGCTTGTCTAGGTGTGCTCAACGGTGTGCTTGATATTGCCAACCGCATCGAGCTGGGACAGATCCGTGCCGGTCTTGTCGTCGCCTGCGAGAGCTCCCGCGAGATCAACGAGATCATGATTCAGCAGATGCTGGACAATCCGACCATGGACAATTTCACCAAGTCGCTGGCAACCCTGACTGGTGGCTCCGGTGCTGCCGCTGTGCTTCTTACCGATGGCTCCTTCACTCCCTCACGCCGCCCCCGTTTACTTGGTGGCATCAATCTGGCCGAGCCTCAACACCACACCCTCTGTCGCTGGGGGATCAATTCGAACGACCCGGAAAATCACGTTCCCTACATGCAGACTGATGCTGTTGCGGTCATGAAGTACGGTGTCGAGCTTGGTAAGAGGACTTGGGATGCTTTTCTCAAAGAGTTGGTCCTGACCACTGATCGGGTCGATAAGGTCATCTGCCACCAGGTCGGTGAAGCGCATCAGAAACTGATCCTGCAGACAATCGGAATCGCAGCGGAAAAAGATTTCTCTACTTACGAGTTCCTCGGTAATATGGGGACAGTGTCTCTGCCGGTTACGGCCGCAATCGCCAAGGAGCGTGATTTCCTTCTGCCCGGCGATATCGTCGGCTTCCTCGGTATTGGCAGTGGCCTGAATTGTCTCATGCTAGGTATCCAGTGGTAATGAGCGATCTCTATCCTTTTAAAAACAACTTCCTTGAAGTAAACGGCCTGCAATACCACTACCTCGACGAGGGTCAGGGCGACCCTGTGGTTATGGTGCACGGCAACCCGAGCTGGTCTTTCTACTACCGCGACTTGGCCAAGGCGTTGCGAGGCAGCTATCGTGTCATCGTTCCCGACCATATTGGCTGTGGACTTTCTGAAAAACCGGGTCGCAACGACTATCCTTTCACCTTGCAGCGTCGGGTTGATGACCTCGAGGCTTTGCTTGAGCACCTTGGCGTGCGCGAGCGCATCACCCTTGTTGTACATGACTGGGGTGGCATGATCGGCATGGCTTACGCCTCACGTCATCCTGCGAGGATTGCGCGACTGGTGATTCTCAATACAGCGGCCTTTCACCTTCCGACGGGGAAAAAATTCCCGCTGGCACTGAAGATTTGTCGTAATACGGCCATCGGCGCATACCTGGTCCAGAAGCTGAACATGTTTGTCTTGATGGCTGCCCGGGTCGGCTGCAAGCGTAATCCGATGTCTCCTGCGTTACGAGGTGCCTACTGTGCGCCCTACGATACGGTCGTCAACCGCGTCGCTGTGCTGCGTTTTGTTCAGGATATTCCACTTGAGCCGGGAGATTCCGGCTACGCTTTGATCAGCGAGATTGAGTCTGGACTGGAGCGCTTCGCTGATTTGCCGATGACGATCTGCTGGGGCTTGAAAGATTTTGTCTTCGATAAGCATTTCCTCAAGGAATGGCAGCGACGCTTCCCAAAAGCGAAAGTTCATGCCTTTGCTGATTGCGGCCACTATATCCTCGAAGATGCTAAGGCCGAAGTGATTCCAATTATCGAACAGTTCCTGGCTGAACATCCGCTTGATAGACCGGTTGATGAGTCAGTCGCCGGAAAAGAGCAATGAATCCGGCAGCCTCTGCCAATGTAGCTGCGCATTTGCCGAAGATGGCACGCCTCCAGCCGGATACTCCGGCAATCTTCATCCCACTAAGTAACGGTCAACAACCGCCCCAATACGATCAATACTCTTTTGCCCAACTCGATCAGGAGAGCAATCGTATGGCCCACGCTCTCGAAGCGGTTGGCATTCGACGCGGTGTACGTACAGTTCTGATGGTGCCTCCTGGGTTCGAATTCTTTGCCCTGACCTTTGCTCTTTTCAAAATCGGTGCCGTGCCGGTCCTGGTTGATCCGGGAATGGGTGTCAAGAATCTGAAAGTCTGCCTTGGCGAAGCGCAGCCACAAGCCTTTATCGGTATCCCCAAGGCGCACCTGGCCCGCGTGTTGCTCGGTTGGGGCAAGCCGACCGTGAATATTCTTTTGACCGTCGGGCGACGGTTCTTATGGGGTGGTTCGACGCTTGCGCAACTGCTGACGAAGGTTTCACACGACAACCACTACGACACAGCGCAGACCGAAGCGGACGAGACTGCAGCGATTCTCTTTACCAGCGGCAGCACCGGTGTGCCGAAAGGGGCGGTCTACAGCCATGGCAATTTCTCCGCCCAGGTGGAGTTGATGCGCCAGGTTTATGACATCCTGCCCGGCGAGATTGATCTGCCGACTTTCCCGCTCTTTGCGCTCTTTGCGCCGGCTCTGGGCATGACTTCGGTGGTCCCGGAGATGGACTTCACCCGGCCTGCAGATGTCGATCCTGCCAAAATTATTGCTGCCATTGAAAAATTTCAGATCACCACCATGTTCGGTTCCCCGGCTCTGATTAACCGGGTCGGCCGTTATGGCGAAGCGCAAGGGATCAAGCTGCCGAGCCTGAAGCGAGCGATTTCCGCCGGGGCTCCAGTTCCGGCGATAGTGTTGGAGCGTTTTACCAAGATGCTCTCGCCGCAGGCCCAGGTTTTTACTCCTTATGGTGCCACTGAAGCTTTACCCGTTTGCTCAATCGGTAGCACCGAGATTCTTGCCGAGACCTGCCATGCGACCGATCAGGGGCGCGGTGTCTGTGTCGGTAAACCTGTACCTGGGATTGACTTGGAGATCATCGCTATCACTGATGAGCCAATTGCCAACTGGGACGCAAGCTTGACTGTCGGCATCGGTGAGATTGGCGAGATTGTCGTCAAGGGGCCGCAGGTAACGCAGACTTATTTCAACCGCGCAGAATCGACCGCTCTCGGCAAAATTGCCGATCCGGAGCAAGATGGTTTCTATCATCGCATGGGCGATCTCGGCTATCGTGACGAGCAGGGCCGGATCTGGTTCTGTGGACGTAAGGCGCATCGCGTGGAAACTTCTGTAGAAACCCTCTTTACGATCCCCTGCGAAGCAGTTTTCAACACTCATCAGAAGGTTTTTCGTACCGCCCTGGTTGGTGCCGGTACACCGGGTCAGGCCCGGCCGGTTCTCTGTGTCGAGTTGGAAAAAGGTACAGACACTTCAACCCTTGCCAAAATTCATCAGCAACTGGTTGCCATAGGTGCTGAGTATGAGGTGACCCGCAATATCAAGACCTTTCTATTCCATCCTGAATTCCCCGTCGATATTCGTCACAACGCCAAGATCTTTCGTGAAAAGCTTGCACTCTGGGCCACGGAGAAATTGTCATGAAAGCACTGGTCACCGGTGGTGGTGGTTTCCTTGGTAAGGCGATCATCAAGCTGCTCTGTGATCGTGGTGACGAAGTACGCTCTTTCTCGCGCCATGAACATCCTGCCTTGATCACGATGGGGGTTGAGCATTGCCGTGGTGAACTGAGCGATGCCGAGGCCGTTAAAAGTGCCGCCGATGGTTGCGACATCGTTTTCCATGTCGCCGCCAAGGCCGGAGTCTGGGGGCCATACGAGGAATTCTACCGCGCCAATGTTCTTGGCACCAGACACGTTATTGCTGCCTGTCGCCATCACGGTATCAAGCTCTTGGTGCATACCAGTTCACCGAGTGTGGTTTTTGACGGTACCGACATGGAAGGTGTTGACGAATCGATGCCTTATCCAGAGCATTTTGAAGCCTTCTATCCGCAGACCAAGGCCGAAGCTGAACAATTGGTGCTGCAGGCCAACGATCAGGACTTGGCTACCGTCGCCCTGCGCCCGCATCTGATCTGGGGGCCTGAGGATAATCACCTGGTGCCACGTATTCTTGAACGCGGTAAAAAAGGTGCTTTACGCAAACTTGGTAGCCGTGAATGCCTCGCTGATACCATCTATATAGATAATGCCGCCATGGCTCATCTGCAGGCTGCCGACCATCTCGATATTGGGTCAACTGTGGCTGGTAAAGCTTATTTCCTTTCTCAAGGTGAGCCGCGGCCGCTCTGGGAGGTGGTCAATCGTATTCTCAATGCTGGCGGTCTGCCGCCGGTAACTCGCACTATTTCCCCTCTGTTGGCCTACTGGATTGGCGCAGTCCTGGAGAAGGTCTACACCATCCTCAAGCTCAAAGGTGAGCCGCGTATGACGCGCTTCGTGGCCAAAGAGTTGTCCACCTCGCACTGGTTTGATCTCAGTGCTGCTCGCCGGGACTTTGGTTATCGACCGGAGATTTCTTTTGATGAGGGGATGGAACGGTTGCGTGATTGGTTACGAACGGCTGATCGTCAATAAACTGATTATTTGGCTTCTGGTCGCTTATTTCTCAAAAGAGAGTCGATGAAAGCTGCCAATCTTTTTGATTGTCTCGGCAGCCAAGCCTGCTTCTTGAGCATACATTGGCCACTGACTGACGACTTCCACAATTTCAGAGACAACTTCCAGTGAATCTTTAATGCCTATCGATTTCCCTACCTGAGCAAAATCTTTCAATGTGAAGGCATCTCTCTTGCCATTAATAGTCATTTGATGGCTGTTCGTCCATATGCCCTTGGGATTGTGAGCATAGGTGACATCAAAAGCTGGTGAAAGATGCCACTTGCCAGTTTTGTCCATCAGAAATGCGATGTTTTTTGTGTGGTCGTCCTGGTTTCTCGACACGACATTGAAAATCATTCTGCGGAATTGTTGAACGGCTTCTGCTTTGGCGATTTTCAGCTTTCGCATAACGGCAAATGCTTGCTCATAACCGTAGGCTCCTGCAACATTGAAGTCGTAATGCCCAATTCCGCACAAAGACTGCATGTGTATTTTCCCTCCACCAACGCGATCAAACCGCTGGGTCAGGAAGTGCGCACGGCCACCTTCTTCTAAAAGCTTGCATTCAGACATAACGATACCTGCGGCGCGTGTCATCAGGTGGTAAGCATATTCGATCCGACCGTATCCCTGGGAAACGCCAAGCTCCAGGTCATCCACCCCGTCAAACTTCAACAGCCAGTAGGAATACCCTTTGGGAGCCTGGGTCTGGCCTGAGCGGATATGCCCTTTGGAGTCCATGGCAATGACGGCCTTTGCTCTGGCGCCACCTGCCGATGTTCCTACGCGGATGATCTCCAGCAGGGCGGCGGAATTTTCGTTTTCATCGCCCCCGAAATTTGCGCTGAACTCATCTCGTCCGGAAGTAATTGCTTGGGCGAGCTCAACCATGTGGGCAATTTCTATAGGAACGGACTCCTCTGCCTTTGAATTAAGGGCAGGTGAAAACTCCAGCGCCCCCATGCCGCGCTTGCCTGTGTAACAGAGCCGCTCAACCGGGGTAAAGCTTTTAGGGTCGCGCCCCTGACGGGTTAGCCAGGCATCGATGATCTTGTTGCCGAATTTGTCCGGGAGGCAATCTGCGAGAAGCCCCGGAAGGCCTTTGAAGGTTGCTGCGTTCAGGTTTGGGAATTCGTAAATGCCGTCGCCTCGTATGGCGTCGTTGATCGGCATATTTACAGGGGAAAGGTCCAGCCCTTTGCGCAGAAATGACTTGTCATACTCAAATACAGCATAACCGGTGTCTCGCCAGGACACCGCGCCGACTATCTCTCCCCAAAGTTTTATGTAGGCCGTTTGGATTTTGTCTACCATTTAGAGGCCTCGTCCTGATCGTTTTTTTTGCCGTGCTTGCCGCTGGCCCTCTTTCGCTTTCGTCCTTGAAGCTTGGCGAGTTGCATGGGGCTGATGCCGGGGTCGGGGATGAATGAATCAAGCTTATCAAGAGCATTCAGCTCTCGAAGCACGGCAATCATCGTGCTCAATTTCGCCCTTCCGGATTCCAGGCTTTTTATTGAATTGAGCGAAAGCAGGGTGCTCTTGGCAAGCTCTGCTTGAGTTATGTTCTTTCTCAACCTCAGCTCTTGAAAACGTCGCCCGAGCTCTTTTTCGATAGCTTCATCAGACATGTAGTGATAATCCATAACAGCTCCAAAAGAGTCTATGCCTAGGTGTTAATCTATACTATAGGCTTAAAAGGGGCTGTTGTAAACAGTTTGCTTGGGAGGTGTATATGTTTTTATGACAGCCTTAAATAAGGCTACAGATAGTTATATTATATAGTAATAGACCTAAAAACAACTAAAGTGCAATAATATAGGTGTACACGTGTAAGTGCTCAGCAATTCTGTCTTCAAATTACCATCTCATGCGTTATGATGCAAAAAAGTTGACAGCATATCCGTCTTTGTGTGTATTATATGCATCATCGACCATGAAGAGGTGTTGCATTGAGACTTTCCGAGATTTCCAGCATTATTGTAGGACACCCCTTTCGCGGCAAGATTCCGGAAGCAAAAGGCACCGGGGTGCGTGCTGTGCAGATGAAGGATATTTCTCTTTCCACTGGCGTCGATTGGTCTTCCTGTAATGAAACAGAGATTACCGGCAAGCGTGAGCCGGACTGGTTACTGCCGGGGGATCTGTTGTTTGCTGCTCGTGGTAGTCATAACTATACTGTATTGATTGACCAAATCCCCCAAGGAACACGAGCAGTCGCGGCTCCGCACTTTTACCTGCTCAGATGTAAGCGACCAGATGTATTGCCGGAATACCTGGCCTGGTTTCTTAACCAAAAACCGAGCCAGAGATACTTTCAACGCGAAGCGGAAGGTTCGTTGACCAAGAGTATTCGCCGCACGGTTCTGGAACACACCCCGATTGCTGTGCCGAGTCTGGAACGGCAACGCGGCATCATCCGACTAGCCGCAACTCTTAAAGCGGAACAACAACTTATCGAACAACTCAAACGCAACAGTGAAACCATAATGAACACTATCGCCAACGACC
>Ga0256834_1000985_pt1 | contig 19977 bp, 18 predicted proteins | sample 4281140metaG_FD_190536 | JGI IMG/M metagenome (GOLD analysis project Ga0256834, IMG submission 190536) | Hydrothermal vent microbial communities from East Pacific Rise, Pacific Ocean - 4281-140 | ecosystem: Environmental > Aquatic > Marine > Hydrothermal vents | place: Pacific Ocean: East...
TACATTTGATTTGGCTTCTGATTGTATATAATCATTGATCTCACCAATCTCATCAATAGTTACTTCGGTTTTACCGGAAACAATCAACAACAATACATTTTTTGCACCTTCAATACTATTATCATTTAACAAAGGAGAATCCAAAGCTTTGGTAATTGCCATTTGTGCTCGGTTTGACCCGGATGCTGAAGATGAACCCATGATTGCAGTTCCACTATTAGAAAGTACAGTTTTTGCATCACGTAAATCAATGTTCTGGGTATAGTGATGTGTAATTACTTCTGCAATTCCTGTGGCTGCAGTAGCCAACACTTCATCTGCTTTAGAAAATCCTGCTTTAAAACCTAAATTACCATAAACCTCGCGAAGTTTATTATTGTTGATAACCACCAAAGAATCAACATTTTCTCTTAATTTTTCAATACCTAATTGTGCCTGTTCATTTCTTGTTTTCCCTTCAAAGGAAAAAGGAATTGTTACGATACCTACCGTTAATATATCTAAATCTTTGGCTATTTTCGCAATAACAGGAGCTGCACCTGTTCCGGTTCCACCACCCATTCCAACAGTAATAAACAACATTTTAGCTCTGGTATTAAGCATGTTCTTAATATCTTCCATGCTTTCCATTGCAGACTGTTCTCCAATTTTAGGATTTGCTCCAGCTCCCAACCCTTCAGTTAAAGTTGCACCCAACTGAATTTTTGAAGGCACCGGACTATTATTCAAAGCCTGAGCATCTGTATTACACACCACAAAATCAACTCCTTTGATCCCTTTTTTGAACATATGGTTTACAGCATTGCTGCCTCCACCTCCAACTCCGATTACTTTAATAACATTAGACTGATTCTTTGGCAAATCAAAAGATATGTTGTTAAACTCTGCACTCATAACTCTTTTTTATTTATTAGGTTTTACTTTTTCTTTATTATTTCTTTTATTCAGCATTATCTAAAAAATCCCTGAATTTTTCTCCCCATTTTTCAAAAATTGATTTTTTCTGTACGTGAGGGTCAGGTTTAAAATCAATATCCTGTTTTTTTGTTTCATCCGCCGGCTCTTCTTCAGCAACAAAATTCTTCTTATCATTGTCTTTTAAGCCTTTCATTAACAAACCGACAACGGTTGCATACAAAGGGCTTGACAATTCAGTATCTGAATTACTGGCTAAATGTTCATTCGGATATCCTATACGAGTATCCATGCCAGTAATATATTCTACTAATTGCTTGATATGCTTTAACTGAGCACCACCACCCGTTAAAACAATTCCTGCTATCAGTTTTTTCTTCGATTCTTCGTGACCATAATTCTTGATCTCTAAAAATACCTGTTCCACTATTTCAACAACACGAGCATGAATAATCTTTGAAAGATTCTTTAAAGTGATCTCTTTCGGTTCTCTTCCTCGCAGACCTGGTATAGAAACTATTTCATTGTCCTTATTTTCACCAGGCCATGCCGAACCAAACTTGGTTTTCAACAATTCTGCCTGCTTTTCAATAATAGAACAACCTTCTTTGATATCTTCTGTAATAACACCACCTCCAAAGGAGATTACTGCTGTATGACGAATGATACCATCTTTAAAAATTGCAAGATCTGTTGTGCCTCCACCTATATCGATCAAGGCTACTCCTGCTTCTTTTTCTTCCTGACTTAAAACTGCATCAGCAGAAGCCAGAGGTTCTAAAGTGATACTTGCCAGTTCAAGACCAGCACTTTTTATACATCTTCCTATATTTCTGATAGAAGAAACCTGTCCAACCACTACATGAAAATTAGCTTCCAGTCTGCCTCCATACATTCCAATAGGAGTCTTAATTTCGGCCTGACCGTCTACTTTAAAATCCTGAGGTAACACATGGATAATTTCTTCACCAGGAAGCATCACCAGTTTATAAACCTGGTTGATCAATCTTTCTATATCATTCTCATCAATTACCTGCTCAGAATTTGCACGAGTGATATAATCACTGTGGTGCAAACTTCTAATATGCTGACCGGCAATACCAACAACCACTTCTTTTATTTTTTCGCCCGAAGCACTTTCTGCCTCATCAACTGCCTGCTGTATGGATTGAATAGTTTGTGTAATATTATTAACCACACCACGGTGAACACCAAGGCTTTTAGCTTTCCCGGTACCTAAAACTTCAATTTTACCATAGGTATCCTGTTTTCCAACCATCGCAACAATTTTAGTTGTTCCGATATCTAATCCAACGGCGATGTTATTATTTTCCATATTTTACTTTTTTGTACAAACAACCTGATCCTTATACCTCAAATCAATAATTTTGTAATGATGAAGCGTACTATCAGCAATTACTTTTTGATAAAACACTTTTAATTTATTGAATTTACTTTGCATGCTATTCAAACTACCAAACTGAATGATCTGATTTCCTATCCGTGTTTTTAATTCAAACTGATTCGTACTATCTTTCTGACTGATTCCAATGATCTGCTTTTTTAAAAAGTCATCATTTTTAATCTGATTCGCCAGATAAACTATATCCTTACTATTGCTTTTATCAATGTTACTTGAACTTACCGGAACCCTTGCCGAATAATTATCAGATAAGGGCATTTTTTCTCCCAACCTATCAAAATAATAAGATTTTGAGTTATTTGCTACCCGTAAAACTGGTGTTCTTTGTTTGATAATTACGCCTAAATCCCCATTAATTTTTAGAAAAACTTCAGTATTTTCAACCATTTTGTTGCTCTGAATAAAATTTTCCAAACTATCCAAATTTATATTTTCTTTTGATTGATTTTTGTCTGTACCCAGTTTTTGTATTAACAACTTATTAACCATTTCATAACTAATAAACAGGTTGTCTCCATTCTCAAAAATCACATCATAATCTTCACTAATTTTCTTACTATTTCTGTAAGATGCAAAACCATACAAAAAGACAATCAATATTGTCAATAATAAAAATTTAATATGAATAATATATTTCTTCATTTTTCGTTATTAAAACTATGACAATCAAAAAATAATCCCCTTTATATATTTTAACAGATTGCCATAGTTTCCAAAGTATTTAGCATACAAATTATTTGAGACCTTTTTTCATTCAAGGGATAGGCCTTTATATTTTTTTACTTCTTATCTTTATTTTTTAATATTTTTTCAATTTCATCTACTATTTGTTCCGTTGCGTTAGGTAAAGCCATCGATTTGATATTTTTTGATAAACTATCTCTTTCGATTTTATCCTGCATCAAACCTGCAAATATTTTTTTAAATGTATCCAGCTCACTTTCCTTTATCATAATTGCCGCATCTTTTGCTACAACAGACATCGCATTTTTTGTTTGATGATCTTCTGCTACATTCGGTGATGGAATAAAAATTACCGGCTTTCCAACGATACATAACTCCGATATGGAACCTGCTCCTGCTCTACTAATAATAATATCTGCGGCAGCATATAACAGATCCATATTTTTAATAAAAGCATGCACCTGTACTCCTTTTACATCATTGTATTTTTTATACTCTTCAATATATAATTTACCCGATTGCCATATGATCTGCACTTCATTCTCCAATATAAAGTCTTTATACTTTTCTATGGTCTGATTGATCACTCTGGCACCCAGACTTCCACCAAGAACTACCAATGTTATTTTGTTTGGATCCAGTCCGAAAAAGGAAATAGCTTCTTTTCGCTTTTTAGAAATATCCAAAAGATCCTGCCTTACAGGATTTCCAGTCATAATTATTTTTTCTTGAGGGAAATGCTTTTCCAAACCACTATAAGCCACAAATATTTTTTTCGCTTTTTTTGCGAGCAATTTATTGGTAACACCGGGGTACGAATTCTGTTCCTGTATAACAGAAGGAATATTTTTCTTATTTGCCATATACAGGGTAGGCCCCGATGCAAATCCTCCTGTACCAATAACAATGTCAGGTTTAAAATCTTTGATGATTTGACTTGCCTTTAACAAACTCTGCATCAATTTAAAGGGAAATGAAAGGTTTTTCAAGGACAAACTCCGTTGAATTCCTGCGATGTTCAGTCCTATAATTTTATATCCTTCCTGTGGTACTTTTTCCATTTCCATTCTGTCATTTGCACCTACAAATAAAAATGTAGCTTTTGGAAATCTTTTTTTCAATTCATTGGCAATTGAAATTGCCGGATAAATATGACCTCCGGTTCCGCCTCCACTTAATAATATGTTTACTTGTTCTTTGATACTTATTTAATCGTTTATTTGTTTCACTATTTTTAAGCTTACATTTATCTTATTACTTCTTTTCAATACACACTACCCTACCGCTTCATGTAAAATATCTAAAGGGTTTTCAAATTCTTCTTTAACCACTGGAATCACATCTTTTTTATCTGCTGCGCTCACACTAAGGATGATTCCCACAGCAAAACATGTCATCCAAATGGAGGTTCCACCGGTACTGATCAATGGAAGTGGCTGTCCCGTTACCGGGAATAATCCAACTGCTACCGCCATATTTATCAATGCCTGAAAAACAATTGGTAATCCAACACCCAGCACCAGCAAGGTTCCAAAAATAGTTGCTGTTTTTGTTGCAATAATTACAATTCGAAATAACAATCCAAGATATAGCAGTATGATAAATATTGCTCCAATAAAACCGAATTCTTCTCCAATAATGGCATAAATAAAATCGGAAGAAGACTGAGGTAAGAAATTTTTCTGTACACTTTTTCCTGGGCCTTTTCCATAGACCTCTCCTGAAGCAATGGCTATTTTTGCTTTTTCAGCCTGGTAATTATCTTCTGAATTTCCAGATATGTAATTTTCTATACGGTTTGACCAGGTACTAATCCTGCTATTGCTCATCGCATCAGGAAAAGCTCTTGCCGTTAAGATAAAAATAGATAATGCCACTACTCCTACTCCAAGAATTAACAGAATATATTTAACCGGATATCCGCCAAGGAAAACAAGCAGCATAACCAAAGTGAACACAATTGCAGTTGTTGAAAAATTTGCTGGAAGTATCAATGCTAAAATTACCCCTACCGGTAACCACAACACTAAAAAACTTTCTTTCAATTCAATTTTTTTATCTTTATTTCGGGCTAAATACCTTGATATATAGATCATCAAAACCACAGCAGCCATTGTAGAAGTCTGAAAACCAACTCCCACAAAAGGAATTCTGATCCATCTGCTGGCGTTAGCACCACTTATTACCGTTCCTTGCGTTAGTGTTACAATCAGCAAAACAACCACCACCGGCAGCATTATTACCGACAAACCACTAAAGTACCTGTAGGGAATCTTATGTATTGCAAATACAATCCCGAAACCAACCAAAAGAAGCATGGCATGCTTAAATAAATAACCAAAAGTACTTCCCTTACCGGCAACATAAACAAGATTTGTACTTGCACTGTAAACAGGTAAAAATGAAAATATAGCCAAAACAGCAATAATTGCCCAAATGGTCTTGTCTCCTTTTATATTTTCAAATAATTGTGTCATAAACACTTCAATAAAAATTGTTTTTACAGTTGTTGTACAGCTTGTTTAAATAATTTGCCTCTTTCTTCATAATTTTCAAACAGATCATAACTTGCACAGGCGGGTGATAAAAGAACTGATTCACCATCGTCAGATAATTTATATGCAATTTTTACAGCATCCTCCATTCTATCGGTTTCGATCATAAAATCAACTGTATTTCCAAACATTTCGATCAGTTTCTGGTTATCATGACCCAGACAAATAATGGCTTTCACCTTTTCATTTACCAATGGTAATAATGTTTCATAATCATTCCCTTTATCGATACCTCCAACTATCCAGATAATGGATGTATCAACACTATCCAAGGCATAAAAAGTAGCATTTACATTCACAGCTCTTGAATCGTTGATATATTGTACACCATTGATTCTCAAAACATTTTCCAGTCGATGCTCTTCATGTTCAAAATCGGCCATACATTCTCTGATCGTTTCTTTACGAACCTTCATCAGATCGTGTAAAGTATGAGATGCCATGGCATTCTTTACATTAAAATTAGTTTGCAAGGCAAAAGTTGAAATACTCATTTATTTATCTGTTTAATTGTTATTGTTTATCTTACTTTTAGAGTTACTATGGAAATTACAGCCAGTAAAATTCCTACAATCCAAAATCGTGTTGCAATTTTACTTTCGTGATATCCTCTTTTTTGGTAATGATGGTGCAGTGGCGACATTAAAAAGATACGTTTCCCTGTACCGTATTTTTTTCTTGTATATTTGAAATAAGAAACCTGCATTACCACTGATAAATTCTCTACTACAAATATTCCTGCCAAAATTGGCAGTAACAATTCTTTACGTACCGCAATTGCCAGAACGGCAATAATGCCTCCTATGGTTAAACTCCCTGTATCACCCATAAACACTTGTGCCGGATAAGTATTATACCATAAGAACCCTATCAAACCTCCAACAAATGCACTTAAAAAAATGGTCATTTCACCTGAGTTTGGGATATACATTACATTTAAATAATCAGAAAATATGATATTACCAGATACCCAAGCAAAAATGGCAAGAGCCAAAACAATTATTGCCGAACTTCCGGCTGCCAGCCCATCTATCCCATCCGTTAAATTTGCCCCGTTTGAAACAGCTGTTATGATAAATATCACAATCAGCACAAATACAAGCCATACATAATCTTTAGTCCAGTCACCCATCCAGCTGATTAGTTTGGCATAATCAAATTCATTATTCTTTACAAATGGAATAGTAGTTTTAGTTGATTTATGTGCTTCGGTAAAATCATTGCTTGATTTTTCTAACTGTACTATTTTAACTACTTGTTCATTTCTCAATTTTTCTTTTACAACCACATCCGGATTGAAATAGAGAACAAAACCAACGAATGCACCCAGAGCAATCTGCCCCACAACTTTAAATCTTCCCTGCAACCCTTCCTTATTCTTTCTAAAGACCTTTATATAATCATCAATAAAACCAATTGCACCCATCCATAAAGTGGTGACAATCAACAATATAATATATACATTATGTAGCTTTGCAAAAAGCAAAACAGGAATTAGAGTTGCTATAATAATAATTAGCCCACCCATTGTTGGTGTACCTTTTTTTTCTATTTGCCCTTCTAAACCTAAATCCCGAATAGGTTCTCCTACCTGAGATCTACTTAATTTATCAATGATTTTTTTACCATAAATTGTTGAAAGCAATAACGAAAATGAAAAAGCCATTGCAGAGCGAAAAGAAATGTACCGAAACAATCCTGCCCCTGCAAGGTTGTAATGTTGGTCTAAATAGTCAAATAAATAATATAGCATCTCTTTTATTTGTTCATTTCTGTTAAAAGTTCATTTACAATTTTAAAATCATCAAAATCAGATCTAATATTACCTATGATCTGGTAAGTTTCATGACCTTTTCCTGCAACCAATATGATATCCCCTTTATCCGCTAATTTGCAAGCTGTTTTGATCGCTTGTTTTCTATTGGTGATGGAAATTGTTTTTTTATAATTCTCGGGCTGCACCCCTGCTTCCATTTCCTGGATGATCTTTTCAGGATCTTCACTTCTCGGGTTATCAGAAGTAAAAACCACCTGATTACTTAAAACAGAAGCGATATTTCCCATTTTTGGTCTTTTAGTTTTATCTCTGTCACCACCACAGCCAACAACTGTAATCACCTGCTCATTATGGTTTCGAATTGTTTCAATTGTTTCCAAAACATTTTTCAATGCATCAGGTGTATGCGCATAATCAACAATGGTACTTATTCCTGTTTTTGATATTGTATGCTGAAATCGGCCATCTACATTTTCCAGCTCACTGATTACCCTTAAAACCACTAACTTATCCTGACCAAGAAGATCCGCAACAGCAAAAATTGCAAGTAAATTGTATGCATTGAAACTCCCAATCAACTTCGTCCATATCTCATGATTATCAATATTTAATTGAAGTCCGTCAAACTGATTTTCTATAATTTTCGCCTTGTAATCAGCTACTGTTTTCAAAGCATAGGTATATTTTTTGGCTTTGGTATTTTGAAGCATTACCAAACCATTTTTATCATCTAAATTCACCAAAGCGAAAGAAGTTTTTGGTAATTGATCAAAAAATGATTTTTTTACATCTCGGTACTCTGCAAAAGAATTGTGATAATCTAAATGATCATGACTCAAATTTGTAAAAATCCCTCCTTCAAATTGCAATCCAGCAGTTCTTTTTTGATGGATACCATGGGAGCTTACTTCCATAAAGCAATGAGTAACACCTTTTGACACCATGTGAGAAAGAGCTTTATTCAATTTCAATGAATCTGGAGTAGTATGAGTTGTCATCATCTCTTCTTCATCAATCATTATTTTTATGGTTGAAAGCAATCCGGTTTTATATTGCAGTTTCTTAAAAAGCCGATAGAGTAAAGTTGCAATGGTAGTCTTTCCATTGGTACCGGTAATTCCTATCAATTTCAATTTTGACGATGGATTATCGTAAAAATTAGCAGCTACAATCGCCAGAGCCAAATCAGAATCACCCACTTTTACATAAGTGATATTTTCTATAAGATTAACAGAAAGATCTTCACAAATAATGGCAATCGCACCATTTTTAATGGCATTTTCAATAAATTGATGACCATCAAACAGTAGTCCTTTTTGAGCAACAAATAAAGAATTACTTCTCACCTCTCTCGAATCAAAGGCAATAGAATCAATCTTCAAATCTGTTGTTCCCACAACCGATTGAATACCTGCTCTATTTAGTATGTCTTTAAGATTTCTCACTATTTGTTTACGATAAATTCAATATGATTAATTCTCCTTTTTTTAATTGCTTTCCTGGCTTAATGGACTGTGATCTAACTTTACCTATACCACTAAAACTAACTTTAAAACCCATATTTTCCAGCAAGGATATTGCATCCATTCCCGGCATATTTTTTACATTTGGAACTTTCTTATAGGTCTTATTAGCTTTTTTATAGTATCCGTTAAAATCACTGTCTAAAGACGCCAACTGATCTGGGAATTCAACACTTTCATGCAAAGGAGTAGCAGAATAAATTTTATTTGCTATTTGCCTGAATACTGGGGCAGCAACAATATTACCATAATATCCAATTTTTTTGTTTGGCTTATGAATCACCACAATACAAGAGTATTTTGGTTCATCTGCAGGGAAATATCCAACAAAGGACGATATGTATTTGGTATGGTCTGTCCAGTATTCAGTCTGCCCAGTACCTGTTTTTCCTGCCATTGAAAAATTCTCATCATAAATATTTGTTGCTGTACCTCTTTTTATCACATTTGCCATCATCTCTTTGACCTTATCAATAGTTGACTGCGAACAAATTTTAGGGTTGATTATCTCTTTTTCAAATTTTGTGATAACATTACTATGCGTTCTTATTTCTTTTACAAATCTGGGTTTCACCATCTCACCATTATTTGCAACAGCATTATAAAAAGTTAATATTTGCAAAGGAGTTAACATCACACCATAACCATAGGCCATCCATGGCAATGAAAGACCACTCCATTTCTTTTTATCTTTAGGGTCTGGAATGTATGGAGTACCCTCCCCTTTTAAGGGTAAACCTATCTTTTGATCAATATTCATTCTCTTAAGACCTGCTACAAATTTCTTCGGATCTTCTTTGTAATTCTCGTTGATAATCTTTACTACACCCACATTGGAGGAAACTTCAAAAACTCTTGCTGCAGAAATTTCTCCATAACCACCATGATGTGAATCCCTAACAGCCTTTCCATGAAAATAGATTACACCTTTTTCAGTATCTATCACAGTAGAAGTATCAATTACCTTATCTTCTAAGGCAACAACCAAACTCATCAATTTAAATGTAGAACCCGGCTCATATGTTTCATAAACTGCATAATTTCTTTGCTCATAATAAGTTCCTCTAGAAGTTCTTCCCAGATTAGAAATCGCTTTAATTTCTCCCGTTTTTGTTTCCATTACAACCACAGATCCATGATCTGCTTCAAATTTTTCCAGCTGACCTAAAAGTGCATGATGCGCAACATCCTGAATATTCAGATCAATGGTTGTAATAATATCTCTACCATCAATTGGCTCAATTTCATTGTTGTCATTTAATGGTTTCCACTGACCTTTGGCAATTTTCTGTTTTAATCTTTTTCCGTTCTTTCCTCTCAAAAATTCATAAAAACTACCTTCAATTCCAACTTTCCCTCGGTAATCATCATACCCAACTGCGCGTTCGGCTATTTTTCCTATCGGATGTTCACGAACTGTTCGCTGCTCCACAATAAAACCACCTTTATAGGTACCTAGTTTAAAAATTGGAAATTTCTTAAGCTTTTGATATTCATTATAACTCAGATTTCTCGTGATAAATAAATACCGGTTTTTATTTGCTCTGGCTTTTCGGATCTTATTCTCGTAGTATCCAGCAGATTTACCAAGCATTTTTGAAAGGGATTTGCTCAAACCTTTGATACCATTTTCAAAATTCGTATCAGAAATGGTGACAGCATCCATTCTAATATCAAACTTCGATACTGAAGTTGCCAGTAAACTTCCATCAGAAGTGTACACATTGCCTCGATTTGCCGAAATTTCAAATGTTTTTACTGTTCCTTGTGCAGCCATTTTTCTATACCCATCTCCTTGTACAAATCCAATTTGAACAAGTTTATAGCCAATTGCAAATGCAAACAAAAACATAAACCCCGTTAAGAGGTATACCTTGTTTAATATTTGTTTTTTTTGAATAGCCATAACTAGTTATAAACTTTTACTTCAATTTTTTTTGGTGGTGTTCTAGAAATAAACAATCCTCTTTCTGCTAACCTTTCAGAAATACTGGATTCCATTCTCAATTTCATTAAATCAGATTTTGTTGCAACAAATTTTGATCGCAATTCTCTTTTTTCTTTGTTCAGAATTGCGATCTTCTGCACTTTTTTATCGATTTGATGAGAACTGGTAATCATCAACAAAGCCAAAACCGTTAGAAAAATGATGAAGCCCCAATTCTTTTTAGCATCTTCATCAACAAGAAACTTACCCTTTAAAATATTGTAAAGTGTTTGTTTGGTTTTTGACATCTTAAATTCCCCTTTTTTTAGACTGCCTTCTTATTAATTTTTTACGGCTATTCTTAATTTTGCGCTTCTTGCTCTATTATTATTTTTAATTTCTACATTGTCTGGTATAATTAGTTTTCCTGCTTTTTTAAATGGAACTTCTACATTGCCATAAAAATCCTTTTCAGGCTCTCCTTCAAAAATTCCATTTTGAATAAACCTTTTTACCAGCCTGTCTTCTAATGAATGGTATGATATCACACTCAATCTTCCTCCTTTATTTAGTAATTCAGGTGTTTGCAATAAGAATTCTTTTAAAACTTCTATTTCCTGATTCACCTCGATTCGTATTGCTTGAAATATCTGCGCCAGTATTTTATGCTCTTTTGCTTTTGGTAAAAACCGTTGTAAAACTTCTTTTAACCTAAAGCTGGTTTTTATTTCATCTTGAGATCTTGCCTGTACTATTTCCTTTGCCATGGCTCTTGAATTACGCAACTCACCATATTCAAACAAAACAGAACTCAATTTTTCTTCCCCATAATTATTAATCACCTCATAAGCAGACAAAGCATCATCTTTGTTCATTCTCATATCAAGATCTGCATCAAAACGAGTTGAAAATCCTCTTACTGCCATGTCAAACTGATGAGAAGAAACCCCAAGATCTGCCAGAATTCCATTTACTTTCGTCACTCCGTGAAAACGTAAAAATCGTTTAATATATCTGAAATTTTCATTGATCAGCACAAACCGATCATCATCAATTTCGTTCTGCAAAGCATCTGAATCCTGATCAAAGGCAAACAATTTTCCTTCATCTCCCAGTTGTTTTAAAATTTCTCTGGAATGACCTCCACCACCAAATGTTACATCTACATAAATTCCGTTAGGATCAATTTGCAAACCACCAACACTTTCAAAGAGCAAAACCGGATTATGATAACTCATCATCGGTCTCATTTACATTTCCCATTACCTCTTCCGCCAAGTCCGCAAAATCAACTGCAGCATCATCAATTGCTTTTTCATATTTCTCTTTATCCCATATTTCGATGATATTCACAGAAGAAGAAAGAACTACTTCTTTGGATATTCCAGCAAAAGAATGCAGATCTTTCGGAATCAATAATCGTCCGGAAACATCCAATTCTATCACTTTTACTCCTGCTGTAAATCTTCTTATAAAATCATTATTCTTCTTAACAAACCGGTTTAACTTGTTTACTTTTGCCATCAACGTATTCCATTCACTCATCGGGTACAATTCTAAACATGGTTGAAAAACAGATCGCTTTAAAACAAAACCATCCTGCAAAATGCTAGATAACTGCTTTTTAACTGTAGATGGTAGCATCAACCTGCCTTTTACATCTGCCTTACATTCGTATGTTCCTACTAAATTTACCACTTTGACTTACAAAAGTTTAAATATTATGACAAATATAAAGAATTTTACCACTATTTACCATTTTTTACCACTTTGTTAATAACTTTCTAAATTTCATTATATCTGTTTGATATTCAAGTTTTTATTATTTATTCTATTTTTTTATTGAAAAAATACCTTAAGTAATGCTTAGAAAATTAGTACTTTGAATCAAATTATTTAAATTTGCAATTAGTTAGAAATTTTAGTGTAAATGAGATACACCCTTAAAAAAGAAAAGAAGTATAATTACCTGGAAATTGGAGAAGGAACTCCTTTGATCATCCTACATGGTCTAATGGGTAATTTGAGTAACTTTGATAATGTTTTTGGACATTTTTCAAAGTTAGGGTATCGAGTGATCATGCCTGAATTACCGCTTTATTCTTTACCAATATTAAAGACAAATGTAAAAAATTTGTCTGCTTATGTAAAGAATTTTGTAAAGCATCTAGGACTGGAGAAATATATTCTAATCGGAAATTCACTGGGTGGCCATATCGCCTTATACCACACAAAATTAAATCCAGAAAATGTAGCTGGATTGGTTCTAACCGGAAGTTCTGGCTTGTATGAAAATACCATGGGTGGAAGCTACCCTAAAAGAGGTGATTACGAATATATCAAAGAAAAAACCCAGGCTGTATTTTATGATCCAAAAATTGCCACAAAAGAAGTAGTTGATGATGTTTTTGACACACTAAATAACCGAAGCAAACTGATAAGAACTCTTACAATTGCTAAAAGTGCGATTAGACATAACATGGGAAAAGATTTACCTAATATGGAATTACCAAGTTGTCTGATTTGGGGAAGACAAGACTCCGTAACACCGCCTGAAGTTGCAGAAGAATTTCATAAGTTATTGCCAAATTCAGAATTACACTGGATTGAAAAATGTGGTCATGCCCCCATGATGGAGCATCCTGATCAGTTTAATAATGTTTTAGAAAATTGGCTCAATAAACATTTTAAATCTGGCATTTGATTGGTTGATTAATCTACATGAACCTATTTACATCCATTTATATACAGTCTGCACAATAAAAAATCAATGAAAATTAAAACGGCTAAATTTGTCATTAGTAATTCCGACATTAAAAAATGTCCTCAAGATAATTTACCGGAATATGCTTTTATTGGAAGGTCAAATGTTGGCAAATCTTCATTGATCAATATGATCACAGGACACAAAAATCTGGCAAAAATATCTGGCAAACCAGGTAAAACACAACTAATCAACCATTTCATTATTAATGACGAATGGTTTTTAGTAGATCTTCCAGGTTATGGTTATGCAAAAGTATCGAAAAATATTCGCCAGAAATTTCAGGGTTTTATCTACGACTATTTTTTAAAACGCGAGCAAACAGTCTGCTCTTTTGTACTGGTTGATTCCCGACATGAACCACAAAAAATAGATTTGGAATTTATGCAGTTTTTAGGTGAAAATGGTATTCCGTTTTGCATTATTTTTACGAAAATTGACAAAATAGGCAAGACTGTTATCCAGAATAAAATTGCTAAATATAAAAAAGTATTGCTCCAGACCTGGGAAGAGGTACCTACTTATTTTTTGACTTCAGCCACGGACCAAACCGGTAAAAAAGAAGTACTTGATTTTATTGACAATGTAAACAAAAGCTTATCATAAACAGCACTAATTTCTGTTCATACCCATACCCTTTCTTCCATTACCATGCAGCTCCTTTTCGTGAGCTGCAAACCATTCAGGCTGTTCTAAATCATTTTCGTACATATAAGCAGCTATTTTACGTATTTCCTCTTCTTTGAAATTCTGTTTAGGCATTACCTGAAACTTTACAACTGCACCTCTCATTTTTGCATCATCCGTATTCGGATTTACAGCCCATTCTGTTATAGCATTCACAAAAGATTCTTTGGTGTTAAACTGCATAGAATACCTCCTTTTAACTGCAGCCATAGGTGGGGCTATAATTGCATCATGTGAAGCTGAAACCACACTATGACATGCATAACATTTCATTTTTAACAAATCATATCCTTCTGAGTTTTGAACAAATTCCGTTTGAAGGTCATTGCTTACTACTTTTGGAAGCTCTTTTTTCTTCTCACTGCATGAAATAAACAACAGACTCATCGTCATTAAAAAAACAATACTTTTTATCATGATCTTGTATATTAAGGTTAGTTATTACAATTTCCTCCCGAACTTTCTAGAATCGAGTTGAATTCTTCTTCTGAAATGAACTGAGATATATACTGTACATCCATCGTTTCTAATACACCAATATAAGCACGCAAGTGATTTGCTGAGCCACAATTCAACTTGTTGTACATATCTTCAATATCCAAATAATCAGTATCTCTAATAAATGAATCCAGATCATTGATATCAAGATCTTCAATTGTTGCACCAGCAATGAAAGCATCTGCTAAAGACTGTTTTGACAAGTCGGTAAGATCATCATATAGTTTTTGAAGCTCATTATTGGTAAACTCACCCCTCTCATCAACAGACAAATCTTTGATATCATACTTTTCTAATATAACAGTGACACTATTCATATGAATTTGTTCACTTTTTGAAATATTGTTGAAAATATTATGACCATACAGATCATAAGAAAACAGATAAACATCTCTGGCTAATTTTTCTTCCTCTTTAAGGAATTGTAGATGATCTATTTCCTTTTGGGAAAGAGATTCGGTTTCAGTACTTATTTCTTCTGAATCATCACATGCTAAAAACAGGAATGGTATTATTATAAATAATTTAAATTTCATATTCTCTTTTTTATTGACATCTTACTATTTTTGACTAGTACATCTTTAAAAAGTTTAATGCTAAAACCTATTATTTAGGTGACTTTAGTTACGTTTTAAATATAAAAAAGTGCAGTACGCCTTACGTTTCATCTATTTTTTAAGCTGATATACAAACATTCATTATCTTTTAATCAATCACAAAATTCAAGAATAGAAATTCATCAATAAAATTGTATTTTTACGTTTTATAAAAAGGTTAGATGCACAGCACAAAAGACAATTTACAAGTACTTTTTGAAGATAATCACCTAATTATTATCAATAAACGTGTTGGAGATATTGTACAGGGAGATAAAACGATGGACAAGCCACTGAGTGAAGTTGTCAAGGAATATATTGCGGAAAAACATCATAAACCAGGCAATGTGTTTTTAGGTGTTGTACACCGTTTGGATCGACCGACAAGCGGTATTGTTATTTTTGCCAGAACATCCAAAGCTTTGGAACGTTTAAATAAAATGTTACGTGAAAAATCTATTCAAAAAACCTATTGGGCTATTATTAAAACCGGGTCGTTAAAAAATAGTGATACATTGGTAAATTTCTTAAAAAAGAATCCTAAAAATAATAAATCAACTGCTTTTAGCAAGGAAAGTAAAGATACTAAAAAAGCAATTTTACATTATCAAATTATTCAAAAGTTAGATAATTATCAATTGCTTGAAATTGACTTAGAAACGGGTCGTCATCATCAAATAAGATGCCAGCTATCTAAAATTGGTTATCCCATTAAGGGAGATTTGAAGTACGGATTCAACCGAAGTAATAAAAATGGAGGGATTCATTTACATGCAAGAAAAATTGAATTTACACATCCTGTAAAAAAAGAAATAATCTCATTTACAGCAGAATGCCCTGATGATGTTATTTGGAATTTGTTATCAAAAACTACATAAACTAAAACCTCCCATCTTAATTCCAAACCCACCATTCGGCTTTTACACCAAAATAATATCCCCAACGCCTACTTCCTGTAAACTCCAGATATGGAGAATACAGAGATTCCATTGCATAATCATTATATCTTGCTACAGAAGCAACAAATCTTAAATGTGGCCTGGCCCAGGTATCCCTATCACCTGTTGGGACATATACCGGTGCAATGCTGAATTTAACCATACTTGCCATGGGATCTTCACCATCTTTTCTTTGAGAATAATGAATCTCACCCAAAAGGTGAAAATAATCATTGATATAAAACTCATTTCGTGCACCAATGGTAAAGTCAGTCTTTCTATTGTATACCTCCCTGCCAAAATAAGTTTTTGATTTATGGTTTGTATCCGCTGCTCCTTTGCTGTTTGTTAAAATCACGTAACCATTAAGCGTATATCTATCGGAAAAATTCAAAACCATATGGTTGACCAAGGCTAGGGAATAGGCACCTTTAAAATTTAAAGAAATGGTGTCCGGAGCTCCAAAGGTAGCCCATGTTTTAGATATACCTCCATCTCCTCCATTTGCGATACCTCTACCATATCTTAAGGTAAAATCATTAAATGAACCTGGAAGTAATTTTTTGATACTATGTTGATATCTGACTCCCAGAACCCAACCATGATCAGAAGGAAAATTTAATATTTGCTCAACAGAATCTATTTCAACCTCCTGATCTGCATCCGCCATTCTATGGAATTCACCCAGAGCTGTAATACTATTATTTTCATTGATCTTAAAATCCTGTTCTGCAAGCATAACAGTTCTTTGTCGCATTGCTGTACTAGGTGTTCCCGTTTTAATATTTAAGTAAAAATAAGGTGGTACCGTTGATGTAGTATCTGTAGATGCAACAAAAATAGCTGCCAGTCTTGTATTTTTAAATTCAATCCCAAAACCTTGCCCACTGTGGTCATTGAAGTAAAAATGGTCGGCAATATGAACATCCGGACCTCTATATAATCTGGCACCTACCCAAATACTTAAGTCCTTTCCCATAATATTCCGGGCTTCTACAAAAAGTTCGGGAACCGCAAAAGTCAAGCCTCCTAAACTGGTAGATGTACTGTTTCCAATACTCGCCAGGCTATTGGAATAGATAGCAAACCTTGCCTGTGCAAATATTTCAGTACTATCTCCTTCTTTTGGGTGGAAATGAAAAGCCGGAGCCAACTCCAGATAATCTTGCTCTTCTAACCTCCCACCAATACTACCCATATTATTGAGATTCAATCTCCTCCCTATAGATCCTCCATTTTCATAAGACCAATCTACTCCTACTCTTCCGTAAGATCCCAGAGACACATTTTTATTACTTACATTTTGATAGGATATTTGAGCATTTAATGAAGTTAGAAATAATACAAAAGATAAAAATAAAATTGACTTATACCTAAAAAAGAATAGATAATTCATGGCTGTTCTGTTGGTTGTATCTCAAAAGTACAATTAAAATGATAGGTTTGCAACAGTTTAATAATAGAAGTTGATCAATAACTAATAGATCATAAGATTAAGTCTGAAAATTACTTACTCAACCATTAATTCTTCCATAAACGGAGCAAGAGTTTTAAATAATAACATGTGCCCTTTGGCATTCGGATGTAAATAATCGGGCATGAGTTTTTTATCAATTTTACCATTTTCATCTAAAAAGATCTCACCAATATCACGATAATAAATGTTCTTATCCTTTTTAGGGAATTCTGACAAATATTTATTGGTTCGCTTATTAAGGTTATCCCTATAATTTGGCTTATATCCATATGGAAAAATACCCAACAAGAGAATTTTAGATTCCGGGTGTTTCTTTTTTATGATCTGACAAATCTTCCAGACTGCATTTTGTAGTTCTTCCGGCTGGGTTATAGATAAAAAATGATTCCCATCAGTATTGTTTGTACCTATTAAAAGTAAGAACAACTTTGGATTCATATAGTCTATTTCACCATTTTCAATACGCCAGATTACATTCTCGGTACGATCACCGCTAAATCCTAAATTTAAAGTATGAAAATGGTTTAAGTATTTACTCCATACATCTCTGCTCTCAGCATAATCCAATGTGTGAAAAATTGAATTACCAAGTAAAATTAACTGTGGCAGAGATTCTGATTGAGCTGTTTTTTCTTCATGCCGATTTTTCCACCAATCAAGATGCAATCTGTCTGTTGGAGTCAATGCATCTTTTTGATTCTGTGAAAAAGCACTTGAGCTACTTATAATCAGAGATATGAATAGAAAAAACAAATACTTTCTCTTTAATAATTTTTTCAAAATTTCTTTTTATTAGGTTTGATGTAAATATATTCTTTTTAAGAAGAATTATGAACATTATGCAAATAGGAAATTATATTTTTAACATCCTGATTATTTAAATGATTTGTTCTTAAAATATATTTTTAAAACATCATATCAAAAACTGAAATAATTGCTGATTATCATTCAAATATTCTCCAAGAAAACCTAATCTTTTCATACGCTCTTCCAGCGGCTTAAAATCTGCTTTGTTTTTCAACTCTATACCAACAATTGCCGATCCCTGTGTACGACTATTTTTTTTGGTATATTCAAAAAAAGTAATATCATCATTTTCGCCAAGAACATCCACAACAAACTCTTTTAAAGCTCCTGCCCTTTGCGGAAAAGGCACTATAAAATAATGTTTTAACCCTTCAAAAAGCAGAGACCTTTCTTTGATCTCTTCCATTCGGGTGATGTCATTATTTCCTCCACTAATGATACAAACAACATTCTTTCCCTTGATTTGCTCTTTAAAATAGTCTAATGCTGCAACCGACAAAGCTCCGGCAGGCTCAACAACAATTGCCTTTTCATTGTATAATTTTAGCAAAGTAGAACAAACTTTCCCTTCCGGGATACGGATCACATCATCAATTAAATTTTGACAAATACCAAAGGTCAGATCTCCCATTTTTTTTACGGCAGCACCATCCACAAATTTATCAATAGTCTCCAGTTCGGTATTCTCACCCTTTTCAAGTGACTTCATTAACGAAGGGGCTCCTTCGGGTTCAACTCCAATAACCTTTGTAGACGGGCTCAGCTTTTTAAAAACACTTAATATTCCGGAAGCAAGACCTCCTCCTCCTACAGGAACAAAAACATAATCGATAGTTTCCTTTGTGTCTTCCAGTAATTCCATAGCTAAAGTTCCCTGCCCAGCAATAATATTTTCATCATTAAATGGATGTACAAAAGCAATATGATTCTTTTCGGAAAATTCTTTGGCAATAGCATAGGAAGCATCAAAAGTATCACCAAATAATCGAATCTCCACATTGTCTTTTCCAAACATTTCAACCTGTTTTATTTTTTGCATTGGTGTGGTTATTGGCATAAAAATCACTCCGGATATATTCAAATAATGACAAGCCTGGGCAACACCCTGAGCATGATTACCAGCACTTGCACAAACTACACTTTTCACATGATCATCATCTACAAGCCCTTTGATTCTATTGAATGCGCCTCTAATTTTATAAGATCTAACCCTTTGCAGGTCTTCTCTTTTAAAAAGGATATTGGATTGATACTTTTCTGAAAAATTCAACATTTTAATCAAAGGAGTATGCTTCACCAAATCTTTGATATTATGTCTTGCTTTTTCAATTTTACCGATTGGGATTCCAGTATTTTTCACGTTTGTTTCATATTTATATAAACGAAGATAATCATTAAAAACAGAT
>Ga0256834_1000986_pt1 | contig 19975 bp, 14 predicted proteins | sample 4281140metaG_FD_190536 | JGI IMG/M metagenome (GOLD analysis project Ga0256834, IMG submission 190536) | Hydrothermal vent microbial communities from East Pacific Rise, Pacific Ocean - 4281-140 | ecosystem: Environmental > Aquatic > Marine > Hydrothermal vents | place: Pacific Ocean: East...
AAAGTGCTAATGCAAAGCTGCGCACTTTTCTTTCCAACCGTCAATATGTTCATGTGCGAGGATAAATACACAAATATTGCAGAGTTGTCCAGCTTTTATTTGGTTTATGTAAAAAATTATAGAGATGCAAGTTTCTCTTGCAGCATCAACATGTCCATCCATGCTGATTTTTTCTGCATCGGCGTTTTAATTAATGTGCTCATTGGGTGAATTACTATTGCAGGAATAGATGCGCCACCATCAATTCCAACGCCCTTTGTTTGGGGCGTGTAATCATGCCATGATTTACGAAGCCGTGATATGCTTTCACTGCGCCCTAGTAATGATTTTGCCGTCAAGCCACCGCACAGGACTATAATCTTAGGCTGGACAAGCTGGATGTGACGCTCAATAAAGGGCAAGCTCACCTCTATTTCAGCCGAGGACGGGGTGCGATTTCCCGGAGGCCTCCAATTCAATATATTACTCATGTAAATACCGCTATCAGAATTATCCGCGCCGCGATCAATGCCAATGCAAGCAAGCATCTTATCTAAAATCTGACCTTCTACGCCTGCAAAAGCCTTGCCCAAGCGATCATCATCAGCCGCAGGAGCATCCCCGATAAGCATAATTCGCGCATCTGGATTTCCATCGGCAAACACCATATTTGTTGCAGTTTTTTTCAGAGTTACACCATCGAAATCAGCAATAAGCTTATGCAGCTCCTCTAATGTATTTACCGCCCCGACCAGTCGAGCGGCCTTTTCATAGTCATCCGATTTACCCAAAAACACAGGAACATCCATCGCCGCTTTAGCATTTTTTGCTGCGCTCATTACAGGCATAGCCACGCTAGGCGAGATTTTCTCAACCACAGCCATGCGATCCATCACCTCGTCCAAAAGCGTATCAGTCACGCCCTGATCGACATACCACTCAAGCGCGGTTATAAGCTCCTTATGCATAGCTGCATCCATAGAGGAAGATTCCTTACTTTTATTAAAGAAATAGGGTAGAGTAACTATGCTTAAAAATAAAGAGAGAAATAGCATTATGACAGTTTCGATAAGAGATGACAGAGAGAATATGGAATATGATGTCGTTATTATTGGCGCAGGGCCATCTGGATTGTCATGTGCTATTCGCCTTAAGCAACTTAATGCAGATATTAACATATGTATTTTAGAAAAAGGATCGGAAGTAGGTGCGCATATACTCTCAGGCGCAGTGTTTGAACCACGCGCATTGGATGAGCTTATTCCTGATTGGAAAGACAAAGATGCGCCGCTCACCTGCCCTGCCACTAAAGATAAATTCGCATTTCTTACTAAAAATCACGCTATTGCCCTACCTGCGCCGCCGCAAATGCATAATAAAGGTAATTACATTATATCGCTTGGGAATTTATGCCGTTGGCTGGCTGGTTATGCAGAAAATCTCGGCGTTGAGATATTTTGCGGCTTTGCTGCTAGCGAAGTGCTTTATAACGAGCAAGGCGCGGTTATCGGCGTTGCCACGGGGGATATGGGGCTAGATAAAGGCGGCAATAAAACCGAGCAATTCGAAGCAGGAATGGAGCTTCACGCCCGACAAACCATCTTCGCAGAAGGCTGTCACGGCTCACTCACTAAAGAGTTAATCAATAAATATGACTTACGCAAGAACAGCGATCCGCAAACTTACGGCCTTGGCATTAAAGAGCTGTGGGAAATTGATCCTTCCAAACATAAACAAGGGCTGTGTCAGCATACAATTGGCTGGCCAATGGATAGCCAAACATACGGTGGCTCATGGATCTATCATATGGAAGACAACATAATTTCTATTGGTTTTGTCACTGGGCTTGATTATAAAAATCCGTATTTATCACCATATGAGGAAATGCAGCGTTTCAAAACTCACCCTAAAATTAAACCACTATTAGAAGGCGGACGACGTTTAGCATATGGCGCACGTACGCTTGTAGAGGGTGGCTTTCAATCATTGCCTAAACTAACCTTTGCGGGCGGGCTATTGATCGGTGATACGGCTGGATTCTTAAATGTCCCGAAGATCAAAGGCAATCACACAGCCATGAAATCAGGCATGGTTGCTGCGGAAAGTATCTATGATAAGCTACAAGCCTATGGCTTGGAATGCTCTGAATATAGCGATAATATTAAAGATACATGGCTATGGGATGAACTGAAATCTGTGCGCAATATCCGCGCTGGCTTTCATAAGGGATTACTCGCAGGCCTTATTAATGCTGCTATCGAGACCTTTACAGGTGGCAAGCTTTCCAGAACCTTAAAAAACCACGCAGATCATGAGCAATTGGAAAAAACGGCACTGCACAAGGTAATAGAATATCCAAAGCCAGATGGTAAAATCACATTTGATAAGCTAAGCTCTGTGCAGCTTTCCAATACTAACCACGCAGAAAACCAACCCTGCCACTTAAAATTAAAGGATAGTGCCATTCCTATATCTGTGAATTTACCAGAATATGGCGAACCTGCTCAAAACTATTGTCCCGCAGGTGTATATGAAATTATTGAACTGGAAGGAGAGCAGCCGCGCTTACAAATTAATTCTCAAAATTGCGTGCATTGCAAAACTTGTGATATAAAAGATCCATTACAAAATATAAATTGGTGCGTACCTCAAGGAGGCGGAGGACCAAACTACCCGAACATGTAACTATTTTAACCTTTCTTGCGTATAATAATTTATTAAGACATAAGGAATTTATATAATATGATGCGTTTATCTCTTGTTATTGCATTATGTGCTGCTGTAATAATGCCAAGCACAGCCTCTTACGCGCAGCAAAGCATGCAAGCGGGTAATTACCTTGCTGGACGCTTTGCGCAATCTCAACATGATTGGAAAAATGCAAATATATTCATCAATAAACTAATGGATACCAGCATTACGCCTGCAAATATATTGCAACGTGCAATGATATTATCTATGGGATCAGGAGATGCTGAAAATGCAATCAAGCTTGCCAAGCAAATTAAATCTCAAAACCCCTCAATGTCCAATACAATTATAGAAATATTTTTAATAACCGAAGCATTTAAACAAAAAGACTATAAGAAAGCCAATTCCCTATTGGATAATATGCCAGATAACGGGACAACAAAATTTATTACTCCCTTTATTGAAGGCTGGCTAGCTGCGGCGCAAGGTAATTTAGATATAAACAACCTTAGAAATAATACCGCGCAACTTTATCACGCAATCTTAATTTCAGACTTCTTGGATAACCATAAAGATATAGAGAAAATCATTGATAAATCCCTTAATATCAATGACATAAACATTGGTGAGCTTGAGCGGGTTGCTGATTTATATGCTCATGTCGGACTTAAAGATAAAGCGTTAGGGCTGTATCGGGAGATATTAAGCAACATACCAGAACATGACGCTGCAAAAGACAAGATTGAAAAACTGGAAAAAGGCTTAACCAAACCACTTTTCAAAAAATTAACAACAGCAAATAACGGAATGGCCAAAGCCTTTTATGATATTGCTGCCATCTTGCATAATGAAGAAAATGACGAAAGCGCACGCGTTTTTTCAAATGTTGCATTATATCTTAACCCCAAGATGACAAATCCAAAATTTTTGCTGGCTGATATAAATACAAGCCATAAACAATATGGCGCGGCTATTTCCTATTATAAATCAGTTCCTAAAAGTGATAGCGAATATCTATATGCCCAACATAAAATAGTGGATATATATGAAGATATGGAACGCTTTGACGAGGCGTTATCCCTGCTTAAAACCTTGCTACATAATTATGATGATGTTGATAGCTTTATAAAAATGGGGGATTTGCACAGAAATCAAAGCAACTTTGGACTAGCTATAAAAGCCTATGATAATGCTATTGATAAAATTGGCGGGACAATAACCGAGGATTACTGGCATCTACACTATATGCGCGGCATCGCATATGAACAAATGGACAACTGGAAACGCGCAGAAGAAGAGCTTCAAGCAGCTTTGACATTTCAACCAGATCATCCTTATATTCTAAATTATTTAGGGTATGCGTGGGCTGATAAAGGCGTTAACTTGCAAAAATCATTGGAAATGATTAAACGCGCCGTTGCTCTTCGCCCGTCAGATGGGTATATAACGGATTCGCTAGGGTGGGTTATGTATCGCGTTAAAGACTATAAAAATGCAGTGCCAGTATTAGAAAGGGCAGCGCAGTTACTCCCCTATGATCCAACCGTAAATGATCACCTTGGTGATGCATATCTGAAAGTTGGGCGCGTATTAGAGGCCAAGTTTCAATGGCAACGCGCGGTAAATCATTCTGATGATCAAAAGCAAATAAAAGAAATCAAGAAGAAGCTTTCCTCAAATTTTAAGAATATAAAGAAATAAAATAATATTATGGGTAAAGACAATAAGAAAATAATAACAGTCTTTGCACCAGCAAAAATTAATTTATTTTTGCATATAACAGGCAAGTTAAGCAATGGCTACCACACGCTTGACTCGCTTGTCAGCTTTGCTGATATTGGTGATCTCATTACAATAGAAGAGGCCGCAGAATTTTCCTTTCATATAAAAGGAGCGTTTGCAAAAGAATTAATTCATAACAGCCATAGCAATAATCTTGTAGTTAAGGCCGCTAAAGCTTTGTCACAAATATCAAATAACCCACTTAATGTTAGAATAACCCTAGATAAAAATCTACCGTTATCCGCAGGAATTGGCGGAGGATCATCCAACGCCGCAGCTTGTATTTGGGGGCTGCAAGAATTATGGGGTTTGGCGCATGATGCGGATTATACACGGCCATTAATGATACAATTAGGCGCAGATATTCTTGTTTGCCAATATTGCAAACCCAGTATTATGCGCGGCATAGGTGATATTATTACGCCCGCACCGATAATGGAAGAAATCCCTATATTACTTGTAAATCCAATGATTTCATGCTCTACGCCAGATGTTTTTCTTCACCATAGTGATGCATTTAAAAAAGAGGTTACAATGCCCTCGCAGTTTGAAGATATTTTTGATTTAGTTAAATACTTAAACACTCTTGAAAATGATTTGTTTAAACCAGCCATAAAATTAGTTCCTGAAATCAGCAATGTAATAAATGCAATTGCGTCACAAGAACACTGCCTAATTTCTCGCATGAGCGGGTCAGGAGCTAGTTGCTTTGGCTTATTTAAAGACATTGATAACGCCAAACAAAGCGCAAAGGCAATTAAAGCAGAAAACCCCGATTGGTGGATCAAAACTGGATGGCTAAACCGCCCTGAACGATATTAAATTAACTAGATCTAATCTGAGTTAAGAATCCATCAACCGCGCCTTTAAGATTACGAGACACCTTAGAAACATCGCCAGAAACTTCAATTAATGTTTCAACAGACTCTCCTGTTTCACCAACATTTCTTTGCACCTCAACCATTATTTGTGAAGTATTCTGCGCACCTCTGGATGCTTCGGCAACACTGCGTAGTATCTCTGAGGTTGTTGCATTTTGTTCATCCACTGCGGCGGATATACCAGTAACGGATTCATCAATATCAGATATATTTGCCATGATGCTTTGCATTGCATTAACAGTATCACTAGTTGCGGATTGAATATCATTGATACGTGAATTAATCTCGCCAGTTTTCGCACTGGTTTCAGTGGCAAGTTTCTTAACCTCATCAGCAACAACTGCAAAACCACGTCCAGCATCTCCAGCTCTAGCCGCCTCGATTGTAGCGTTTAACGCCAAAAGATTTGTTTGCTCTGCAATATCTTGGATAGCAACAACAACCTCGCCAATATTACTAACAAGCTCACTTAGGTTTTCAACTGTATTATTAGCTTCATTAGCGTTTTCAGCCGTATCATTTGATTTGTCCTTAGCAAGTGATATCTGTGAAGCAATCTCCGCGCTGCTAGCTGACATTTCCTCCATAGCAGCCGCAACCATATTAACACTTTCACTTGATTCCTCAGATGATTTAACAACGCTTTCACTTGCTTTACCAGTCTCATCTGCCAAGGTTTTCATTGTGCCTGCCGTTGCTTGCAAATCATCAGAAGACGCTGTCATACTAGTGATAAAGCCACTTACATTTGTCTCAAAATCATCTGCTAAATTAGACATTAATTGACGTTTTTCTTCCTCTGCATGTTTTGCAGCTTCTTCTTGCTCACTTTTCAAACGCTCAGTTTCCAGAGCATTATCCTTAAATATAATGAGCGCATCAACCATTTTACCCATTTCATTAGCTGTTCTTTCTGGAAGCTCAATATCTAAATTTCCATTTGCAATTTCTGTCATTGCTGTAGCAACTCCGCCAAATGAATTAGTTAAAATTCTTATTATAAGTGTAGATAATATAATAGTTGCAAATAATGAAACCACTACAATAATCAGCTCTTTTATCAATTTACTATCGGAATAATGTTTAATATTTTCCATTTTTTTCAGCAAATCAACAGACAAAGAATCTTCTATTTTTTTAAGACCGTTAATCTTTTTAGTAATTGTATCAAACCAATATTTGCCACTAATACCCTGTAAATCTCCAGCAAGACCACCATCAAAGGCTATTGCACGCATTCTATCAACGTCTTTACTTGCGTTGCTATCCATTACTTCATCATATATATTTTTTTGTTCTTCCGTAGCGTATGAGAGAAAAATATGATTGTATGTATCTTGAGTACTGATCAAAGACTTGAATTTATCCATTGCAGCTAATGTAAATTTACCCCCAGCAAATGCGTTAGCACCGACGGCGCGTTCAATTCCCGCTCGCTCCTTACCTTGAAGGAAATTACTATACCCAACAATAGCTATAACAACCTCTGGATTTAAACTAACATTGGCCATATGAGCAATTAAATTTAAGTTTTTAGCATTTAAACCAGTGTAGAATCCTATTGCTTCTTTAGCTGATACTGATAACTCATCAACACGAGAGCGAATATTATCCAATTTCTCTAACTCTTCAAATAAATCATTATATTTACTTTGAAAAACTCTTCCATAAAGCTCTGAGTCAAAATCAGATGTAAACTTATTAAGCTCCTCTCGCTTTTTATTTGTATTCTCGCGCTGAGCTCTTAACTCAGAAGAAAAACGCTGACCATTACTACCTACAAAAACAGCCGTTGCACCGCGTTCTTTTTGTTGCTCATGAACAAGATTACTCATTTTAACAGATAATTCTGACAAAATATGTAGTTGCCCTATATCATGACTAACACTGATTTCTTCAGTGATAAGCGTAGCGGAAAAAAATATGGCAACAAAAGTTGGAACTAAAACTGCCAAAATAATAGCCTTGGAAACTTTCATATTTTTGATAAAATTCATATTATATCTTCTTTCAAAATAAATATTTATGTTGAATTACATGATACGCAGACACAGAAATTGGGTGCAAGAGCACCACTAAGATAACATCAGTGTATAGATTTCTCAAAAAATAACCAACTATTTTTTTATTAAGCGACGTTACTTTTACTAATAAATCCATATTTAGCCACAAACTCACCAAATATCGTAATAGACTTAAGTATATGTGGAGCATATTTTTCAATAAAAGCTTGATCGAGAGATGCGCCACTTTGATACGCTGCTAACGCGGCTGCGCCGTCATAGTCACAACCAGATAAACGCAATGTAAGCACATCTTCTTCCGCGCCAAAAGCCTTTCCAGGAAGAGTGGCAAGATTATATTCATTAAGCAATATTTCATGAATATCCTGCGAGGTATTAAGGCCGTTTACCGCAAAAGCTTCGCGGAAAGGTTCAAAATCAGGATAGTTATAAAACGCGCCTTGCGCCATAGGGGCAATAATCCCATGGCTTTGCAAACCTTTGGATATAGTTTTATTCATCAATGAATGAATATCAGTGCATTCTTTTATATGATCTTCAATATCTTGATGACCCTTATATGCTTCAACGCAAGCTTGCTGCACTGGCGCAGACACACAAGACCATGTCTCACTAATGATACAGCGCATAGCATTATGCAGCCCATCAACGCCTTTAGGGATAAAACCAACGCCTATGCGCCATCCACCAAGAGATAAATGCTTGGAAAGGCCAGTCGTTACAGCCGTAATTTCAGCGGCGTGCGGAGCGATGGTGCGGTATTTACCATCGAAACTAACAAAACCGTAAATCTCATCGGAAATAATTAAAACGCCCTCCTCCTGACAAATTTTAGCAATTGCCGGAAGCTCCTCAGATGGAATGCTAAGTCCTGTAGGATTGCTTGGCGCATTTATAATAATTTTGCTTGGATTCTTACCTTGAGCGCGGGCATCTGTAATAGCTTTTCTTAAGGCTTCAGGATCAATATGATAGCCTGCATCATCAAGAATTGTTGGCACTTTTATAACATCAGTATGCAGCATTTTTGCCTGTGGATCATAGCTAACCCAGCTAGGAACTGGCATAAGCAAATCGCCCTCAATTGCCATTTGTAACGCATATAAAATAAGCTTGCTACCTGGCGCAACAATAATATCGGTTGCATCAATATATGCGTCGCCATAGATCGGGCGATAATATTCACGCACCGCATCAACCAAATCATTAAGTCCGTCTACGGTCAGATATTCCTTCCTATGAGCTGCGTCAGCCAATGCATTTTTCAAGCGATCAGGCACAGGGAAAGGCGATTCACCAAAACCCATATGATAAACCGTCTCATCATTTGCACGCTTTGCATGGACAAGATCATTTGCCCAAAGCGTTGGAGAGTGAGGAAGCTCACGAATTATTTTTGTTAGTTCAATCATCTTGGTTCGTCCATTTATTTAAAATTATGCTGCATAAGTTCTTTTATTTTCTTTGGCTTTCTCAAAGTAATCAGTGCCAAAACTCTCTATTAATGAGGAAACAAGTCCGCCATATTTCTCATGCTCAGGCCGCCTTGAATCATATATAATTCTATCTTCATAACCAGAAATCCATAATGCTTCAGGGTTTCTCTTCGCTATAATTAAATCACCTTGAGAGCTTGCCGAATACGGTGAACGGTGAGATTTAAATATAACCAAGCCATCACCAAACAACTCCTTAACCGCAATTTGCAAGGCCATTGGTAAGATATCAAAATCTATAGTATCATCTGTAATCTTATCAATAACGCTAATAACCTCCATTTTACCCCATGAAGTAGACATAGAAAAGCGTGATCGCGCAGTATCAGATAGCCCCTTCATTGCCTCATTATGGATGTGCCATGCTTCTTCCACGGGAACAGAAAAAGCTTTATGCCCCTCAATATCACGCCCTTGGAACATATATTTCGGGCGAATACCCATACGGCGGCACTCTTCGTGCAAGATGCGTAAAGACGGCTCATCATCATTAACCCGCAAAATCATAGGGGTTTGATTTTCCATCGTAACGAAACTAAGACTCAGCATATTCTCAACGGCAGCTTTTGACACATCCATCCATTTATAGCCTGGCCCATTATGATTAGGGATATAATTATTATCCTCATCACGCTCCAAAAACTCATCGGGATGCGAGAAATGCGAGACAATATATAAATGCATATGCGGAAATTCATCATGAATAATGCGAAAACTATCCGCCAAAGCTTTATCAAAACGCTCTGGCCTAAAGGCAATTTCTTTAGTACCAAAACGCAATATACTAACGCCAGCCTGACCAGCAGCCACAGCGAATCTATATAAAGTGCGATTAGGCAGCACCATAATATCACCGCCCGAAAGCAACAGCTCACGGATAGGATAGCGACGCTCGCCCGTCTCAGGATCAATACCGCCATTTTCTTCTAATGTGCGGTTATAATTAATGATATAATCACGAAGTTCTTCAGGGCGCGTGCTGATCTTTCCCGTGTCTTTATTGAACAAATCCAAACGATAACAATATCGGCAATGCGCAGAACATGTCGGAGAAGAATAACCCAGCACGATCTCGTCATATTTATGCAGCAATTTTCCGTGCAAGCTATTACTGCTTGGCGTGAAATTCATTTGATTAGACGGATCTTTTGCCCCTTCCATAGAAGTTGTTTCATTCAAACGCGGTAAAATCAACGCAGCAATCGGAAGGCTTGGCGGCATCTTCGGCACTAGAACCTTACCATCCTCATCTATAAGCTCTTCACCAATAGTCAGAGCCTGATAATGCGGATTTGTGCCAAACATCATGCGCTTATCAACGCCTTTTGCTTTCATTTCGGCATATTCATCTTCGTCATAAATACTATGCAACAATTCATCCACGCGGCGATGTGAAAAACGTCCGCGCAATGGCCTTATATGCTTCATTTTTGTTTTCGGGATATCAGTCCCACGACTAGAGATAATTGTATTCTCCATGTCCAACCTCAAATTATTGTCTACTTCTAAAGCCGAGCTTCCTCTTGTTTTCACAAAAAAGCAACAAAAAAAGCATGGTAAAGCACTGTTTTTTCAATGTTTTTTATGTGCGGTGCAGCAACAAAAAATAAATGTAATTAATTTTATTAACTTTTTTAAACACTTACAGATATAATTATTTTTTGCGCTTGCAGCATTTTTAAAATATTAAAAAGAGCATGGGGCTTCAAACCGAATCTGATCCCCGCCATCGGGATGATAAATCATTAATTTATGAGCATGAAGTTGAAGCCTGCTTTCTGCCTTATATGCTTGCTCATGTGCATAAAAATCATCACCAAGAATAGGATGGCCAAGCTCTGCCATATGAACACGTAATTGATGGGTTCGCCCTGTTATCGGATATAAAGCCATGCGCGTTACGCCGCCATCCTCGCGCTCTAAAACCTCCCAGTTAGTTTGTGCGGCTTTGCCGTTTTCATGATCTACCATTTGCAGCGGCCTGTTTGGCCAATCACAAATAAGTGGCAAATCAACAAGCCCTTTATCACTTTTAACATCGCCCCAAACGCGCGCAATATAAACTTTTTGAGTTTTCCTTTGCTCAAACTGAAGGCTTAAATTTCGGTGCGTATCAGCGTCAAGAGCCATAATCATAAGGCCTGATGTACTCATATCAAGGCGATGCACTATCCTTGCATTTGGAAACTCTTTTTGCACACGCAGCTCAAGGCAATCTTTATGCTCTTGCTTACGCCCCGAAACACTAAGCAGCTCCGCTGGTTTTGATAAAACAATGATATAATCATCACTATATATAATATCCAAGGGATCATTTGGTGGATCATAAGTAAAATCAGCAGGTGGTTTACGCGGAAATTTCATTTTTTACCTTTTTTAAAATAACATATATATAAATCTATGATAAACTATTTCATAAGTTGAAAAAAATCAAACAACATGCAAGAATGTCGATATGTGTAAGATATTTAAAATTATTATAGCAGCCTTCCTCTTCGTCTCTTTTGCAGTCGCGCCGTCAATTGCCACCGCGCAAGGATATAAGGGCGGGTATTCCACCAAAAAGGAAAACAAGAGAGAAAGAGCGTTAAAGCCTGCCCCGCGCGTCTTTTCGTCAAAACTGATAAGCACTGCTCAGGCAGAAAAATTAGATGTAATCTATGATAACTTATTTGTCTCGCTATGGGGATATGCCGCAACAGACTTTGTTTACCAAAAGAAATTATATACGCTTATTGAACCAGAAAAGTTCCAATTAACCCGTTATTCCAAGGAATTTTCAGGTGATCTGAATGCTTCTATGGATAATTTGAATAAAAACTATAAGAAGATGCTTGCTGATATTGAAAATGCTGAAGAAAAATATCTGGAGATTAAAAAAGGCATTAAAATGGTGGATCATGAGATTTTAGAGCCGCTCTGGACGGAAAAAATCAGTGAATTCCGTGAAAAAGTAGATATTTACTTCAAAATGGAGCATAAATTCCTCAATACTTATAAAAACCTTGTTGGATTCATTATAAAACAGGCGGGAAGCTATTACTACAAAGCCAGCGATCAAAGGGTCTATTTCTATAAATTTGGTGGCTATCAATTCTATGGTCAATCTATTGATAAGCTTAGAAAAATAAGCTATGAGCAAAGAAAATTATTAAAAACAATCGCGCCCGCAAATATAAATGTTAAACATTAATAACCATCATCATAAAGCTAAAATTTTCCTATTTGGGGGGATATTTTTGTTATTATTATTTGGTAGTAACATATATATTAAGCACAAAAATCAACAAAATAAATTACATGCGCAGCAGCTAAAATTTGCGGCTGAACAGGAAGTTATAATACGCGCCGAGCTAGATAATCTTTTTGATGTTTATCTATATAATTTCAAAACAGACTTAAAGAAAGCTGCTGCCTTATATAAGGGTAGCCGCAAAGTTTTGAAAGAAATCCTGAGCCCGTATAATTTTGAAACACCAGAATATACAAAAGAAAACTACTTTTTCTTCAAAGATCATATCGCACCTGATCTACGCAGAAAATCAGCTGATATTATAGATATTTTTCAAAAATATACTGATAGATTAAAAGAAGATATAGAAAATAAAAATAGTAATATTGGGCAAAAATTCCTCTTAAAATGGCAAAAAATGAGCAATGCGCAGCTCGGAAATTATGTAATATTTTTTACGAAAGAAGAGCAATTAATCCAAGCATATGAAGAAATAATTGAATTTTACTATATCCACTCAAAACGATTTTCTTTTGATATAGAAAATAACACATTGTTATTTGATAAAAAAGAAGACAAAGACAAAGAACAGTATTTACTGCAAAAAATTAAAGATATATAGCTAAACCATATGTCATAATTTATACGACTAAAGTCAGTGATGTTTTGGTATTATGAGACAAAATGAGGTTACATCTTCTTAATTGAGTTTGACGTGCTGTGGCCATCATATACGGGCATAATATCAACGCTGCCGCCATGGCGTTTAACTATTGGTGCTTCGGGGATTTGATCGATAGAGTAATCACCACCTTTGAAGTAAATATCTGGCTGCAAGCAATCAAGCAAATCCGAGGCCGTATTATCATCGCTCGCTCGATTTGCGCCGAATAAAACCACCATATCAACTGATCCTAATGCAGCCAGCACCGCCGCTCTGGAATTTTCATCATGCACAGGGCGAGTTTCACCCTTTAATATACGCACAGAAGCATCGCTATTAAGGCCAACGACAAGGCGATCACATTTATGACGTGCATCATTTAGATAGGTAACATGTCCATAATGCAAAACGTCAAAACAGCCATTTGTAAAACCAATTTTAAGACCACGAGCCTTCCAGCGCAGCACTTCTTCATGCGCGGCATTTTGATCCAGCACAGGGGCTTGGCGTGTGCGTTCAATTCGTGGATGGTGCGCATTTGCTTGTGATACAACATCACTGGAGCTATCATGCTGCGCCGCAGCTTCTAGCAGCTCACTAGCGCGGATGGGCGCAGTACCGACTTTCGAGACTACAATGCTCCCCGCGATATTCGCCAAAGCCGCCGCCTGTATAATATCCGCTCCCGCAGCAATTGTTGCAGCAATCGTTGCAATAACGCTATCACCTGCGCCAGAAACATCAAATACTTCGATGTCGCACGCACTTCTTATATGCGAGGCATCTTGCTCTTTTTGAATAACGCTCATTCCATCTTGAGAGCGCGTCGCAATAACGGCTTTAATTCCGCTTTGCTCAATCAATCCTCGCGCAGCCTTAATTACTTGCTCATCGCTATCCACTGGTAAGCCGCCGCTTGCCTGCGAGAGTTCCTTCTTATTCGGAGTAACAATATCTGCGCCCCTATATTTAGAGTAATCGCTCCCCTTTGGATCAACCAGCACAGGAATATCGCGCTTATTAGCCAGCGCAATGATTGATTTTAAAAGCCCTGCGCTTAGTAATCCCTTGCCATAGTCAGAGATAATCATCACATCAATATCAGCCAAAAGCTCTTTAGCTTTTGTCAATAAAGCCTCTTCCAGCTCAGGTGAAATATCTTCTACGCGCTCATAATCGCTACGCAATAATTGCTGGTGGCCTGCCAAAAACCGTGTCTTAACGATGGAAAAACGCTTATCAGAAACGATCAGCCCTGAAATATCCACGCCTTGTTTTTGCGCCAAAGTCTTTATTTGCATACCAATATCATCATCACCAATGATAGAGAGTATTTTACCTTGTGCGCCAAGATGCATCAAATTAGATAGCGTGTTACCCGCGCCGCCAAGCATGGCATTTTCACGCGTGACAGATAAGACGGGAACAGGGCTTTCGGGGGAAATCCGCTCTACTATTCCATAAACAAAGCGATCAAGCATAATATCACCAACAACCAGCACAGATGCACTCTTCATTGCATTTATAATATCGATATCATTCAATTGTTTATTGGGCATTTTACAAAGATCCATCATTTTTATTAAGAATATTAACTTTTATTAGTAATTCGTCAATCTTTCTCGTGTTTAATAGAGGTATAAAGATAGGGGAATACTGTGTTCAAGAGTAACTTAACAGATAGAAAACAAGTAAATACTGGAGTTTTGCGATATATTAAAAACTTATTAAGCCGCAATCGTCTTGGTGAAACCCTTGTGCTTAAGGGGTATATCTCCCCATCAGAATTAAAAACAGCTCTATATAAGCAAAAAACTACGCAAAAGCCACTTGGGCAAATCTTTATAGAGCAAAGCCAGATCACAAAGCATCAGCTTGTCAGATTGCTTTTCCGACAAAGAGTTCTACGCTTTGCCGCGGCTAGTATATTATGCTTTTCCTCAATATCTAACTTTGCAAAAAAAGTTGAAGCTGCGCCTATCAAAGATGTATCTGCGCGAATCACACTTGCTTCTGCTGGTAACGTTTCATTTGGAGCTATAAGCGAATATCCTGATCTTTTTGGCGCATCGGAAAAACGCTCTAGCAATCTTAAAGCATTTACAAAGTGGAGTGATATGTTCGAACGCTTTGACAAAGCTCTTGGTAAAGAAAGCTCAAAACGCATAGTTCAAGAGCTACAAACTGAGCTTGCGGAATATAAATCATCATCCATTTACAAAATGGCTAAACAAGTTGATGCCATGATGAATGAGAAGAAATATATTCTAGACAGCAAAAACTGGGGTAAATCCGATTATTGGGCAACGCCGATTGAGTTTATGACACGCGGCGGTGATTGCGAAGATTTTGCTATTGCTAAATATGCTGCTTTAAGAGCTTTGGGTGTTCCTGAGAAACGCATGCGCATTGCTATTGTTCAGGATTTAAAGAAAAATATGCCGCACGCCGTTTTGATAGTATATTCAGAGCGCGGCGCACTTGTGCTTGATAATCAAAGCAAGATCATGCGCACAGCGCAAAGTATTAAACATTACAAGCCGATATTCTCAATAAACCGTGAAGCATGGTGGCTGCATACTACGCAAGATAAACCATCAACTGTGGTTGCTTCTGCGCGTTAACAATAAAGAATCATCCCAACTTTAGCATCCCCGATTTGATCGGGGATCCATCTACGTTATTGATAAATATAGATCCTCACTTTCGTAGGAATGCTACAGTTATAATTTTAAAAATTGCTATATATGAACGCCTTTAACGCGATGGCGAGAGCATTCCTCTATATGCCCATGCGGATCAATATGGATTAATATTTCCGCATTCGGGTAAGTCGCAATTATAGCATTCTCCAAATCGTGCGATATTTCATGCGCATCAAATAATGTCATCTTTGGCTCTACCTCTATATCAAAAGAGATAACATAGGATGTACCATTGCGGCGCGTGCGTAAATCATGCCATCCCAAAACCCTGTCATTATCTTCTATAATAGCGATGATTTTGCTGCGATCATCATCGGGTAGCTCCCTATCGAGCAGCATATCAAGTGATTTACTCGCAATTCCGCGCGCTATATAAGCCATAAAGAATGCTACGAAAATGGCAAATAGCGGATCAATCCATAGCGGCGCACCATAAACTCCCGCAGCTAATATTCCTATAATCCCTATATTAATAACAACATCACTGCCGTAATGGACGCTATCTGCCTCCACGGCGAGCGAGCCAGTTTTGCGCACTGCATAGCGCTGTATAGTCACCAAAATAATTGAAAGCACAATTGAAAGTACCATCACCTGCACGCCAATCATATGGTGCGTAACCTCAACAGGAGAGAGGAAGCGGTTTATTGCTTCAAAAACAAGAAACACTCCACCGCCCGCAATAATCGCCGATTGAAACAAAGCCGAGACAGCCTCCATCTTGCCATGCCCCCAACGATGATCTGCATCCGCAGGCTGGGCTGCGTAATGAATGCTAGCCAGTGCCATCATAGAGACAAGCGAATCCATAACAGAATCGATCAAAGATGATAAAACACTCACCGAGCCACTTTGGTAATAAGCATAGCTCTTGGCGATTATCAAAATAGTAACGATTATAATCGCAGTATAGCCTGCATAAAAAGGTGGTTTTATTTCGCCCTTATCGCTCATTATCAAGCGGCCTTACAGTTTGTTTTGTGGGATTTCACCGCGTCCACGCAACGATTGCATAAATCGCCGTTTTTCTCGACTTCAGGCAGGACTTTCCAGCAACGATTACATTTAGAGCCTTTGGCTTTAATGATAGAGATACCTTCATCGCCGTTCTCAACCGTGATTTGTGATGTAATACAAATATCAGCCATATCAGCAATAGCAGATAATACGCTTTTATCTTGCGTTTTCACAACGGGCGCAGCCTCTAATGATGATCCAAGTGTCTTATCAGCGCGTAGCGGCTCAATTGCTGCGGAAACATCTTTGCGAACAGCAATGATAGCCTCCCACTTATCCGCTAATTCATCATCCTTCCATTCACTTGGAACAGCAGGGAAATCGCGTAAATGCACACTTTGTGCATCTTCAAATACGCCAGCAGGGCGATGAGACCAAGCTTCCTCCGCCGTGAAGCTAAGGATAGGAGCAAGCCACGCGCTTAGGCAATTAAATATTTCAGCCATGACGGTTCGGCAAGCGCGACGTTCAAAACTATCGGCTCTATCACAATAAAGGCGATCTTTGCGGATATCGAAATAAAACGCCGAAAGCTCGGAATTACAGAAATCATGCAGAGCTTTGGCGAGCTTTCCAAACTCGTAATTTTCGATTGCTTCATGGACAAATTCATCCATTACCGCGAGTTTATGCAGCATGAGCCGCTCCAGCTCTGGCACGCGCTCATCACTTAAATCCACGCGCTCATCGGCGGTGAAGCCATCTAATGAACCCAATAGGAAACGTAGCGTATTTCTAATCCTGCGGTATAGATCACCTGTGTTTTTGAGCGTATCTTTGCCGATGCGTATATCGTCGGTATAATCCGATAGCATCACCCACAAACGGATAATATCCGCGCCATATTGGTTCATCATCTTGAGCGGATCAACGACATTTCCCACAGATTTAGACATTTTGTAGCCCTTATCATCAAGCACAAAACCATGGGTCATTACGTTTTTATAAGGCGCTGCGCCTTTAGTTCCGCAAGCTTCTAGCAATGAAGAATGAAACCAGCCGCGATGCTGGTCAGAGCCTTCCATATAAAGATCGATTTTATCCACGCCCTCATAGCATGGCCAAGTTTCAGTGTCGCCCACCACAAATTCATGGGTAGAGCCTGATTCAAACCAGACATCAACAATATCAAAGACTTGTATGTAGTCCTCGGCCTTGTATTTATCGCCGAGGAATTTCTGCGCCGCTCCGTCTTTCCACCAAGCATCCGCGCCCTCAGCCTCGAATATCTCGGTTATGCGGGTAAAGACACCTTCATCGATTAGAACTTCATTTGTATCCTTATTCAAGAACAGCGCAATCGGCACGCCCCAAGAGCGTTGACGCGAAATACACCAATCAGGGCGGCTCTCAATCATCGCGGTAATGCGCGTTTCGCCTTTAGCAGGAATCCATTTGGTTTCCTTGATTGCATTGAGGGCTTTCGTGCGGATTTGCTCTTCTGTGTCCATTCTTATAAACCATTGCGGACTAGCGGAGCGGAAAATCACGGGAGCTTTTGAACGCCAGCTATGCGGGTATTCATGGGTTACGTTTTTCTTACCAAGCATTTTGCCAGCATTTGCAAGCTCACGCAGTACAGCGAAATTCCCATCGCCTAATTTACCTTTTTGAGTATAGACCTCCAGCCCTGCGAACAAGCCAACATGCTCACGGAATTTCCCATCATCAGTTACATTATCTGTGATTTCTATTTCATCATTTACTGATTTACCTTCTGCCGCCAAATGTTTAGAAGAATTTTCAGCTTGCACCAAATTAAAATCATCCTCGCCATGATCGGGGGCGATATGGACAAAGCCAGTTCCTGCTTCATCGGTGACAAAATCACCCATAAGCATTGGCACGTCATATTCATAATATTTATCAAGCGTAGCTAGCGGATGCTTGCAAATAGTTCCTGCAATTTCCGAACCTTTTAATGTTCCAAGCAATTCAAATTCTTCGATTTTACTTTGCTTCATCACGTCTTCGGCGAGAGATAATGCCATAACCAGCTTATCACCAACTTTTGCAGGGCTATCCTCGGCAATGGCTTTCACCTTATAAACGCCATATATTATATTTTCACCAAATGCCAAAGCGCGATTTGATGGTATTGTCCATGGCGTAGTTGTCCAAATAACAATATCCGCGCCTTTTAATAAGGGGGGTTTAGTTTCTTTAACAGGAAAACGCACCCAAATAGTTACGGATTTATGTTCTTTATATTCAACTTCCGCTTCGGCAAGTGAGGTTTTTTCAACCACAGACCACATGACGATTTTCTTGCCACGATATAGCGAACCATTGCGAGCGAACTTATGTATCTCGCTTGCTATCTTGCTTTCTGCGCGGTTAGTAAGGGTTAGGTATGGATTTCCCCAATCACCGCTCACGCCTAAACGCTGGAATTGAGAGCTTTGCGTAGAAACCCAGTCTTTCGCAAAAACGCGGCATTCTTCGCGGAAATCTATGATATCCACATCATCTTTATCCAAGCCTTTATTGCGGTATTTCTCCTCGATCTTCCATTCAATCGGCAAGCCGTGGCAATCCCAACCTGGTACATAAGGCGCGTCAAAGCCGCTCATACCCTTGGATTTAACAATCACATCTTTAAGGATTTTATTAACCGCATGCCCCATATGGATATTTCCATTAGCATATGGCGGGCCATCATGAAGCACGAATTTCTCTTGCCCAACAGATTTGGCGCGGAGCTGTGCGTATAAATCAATCTCATCCCAACGAGCAATAATCTCAGGCTCTTTTTTCGCCAAACCACCGCGCATAGGAAATTCGGTTTTCGGCAGGAAAACGGTGTCTCTGTAATCATCTTTTTTATCGCTGTCAGTCATAGTTTTTTTCTTCATGTATAAGTTAATGCGTCAAGCACTATAGTTTCTTAAGCAATCCCAATCAATACCATAAGCCAGTACATTGCAGGAATAATTAAAATAGTTGCAAAACTGCTTAATATTACAGCCGTAGCGGCTTTTTCGGGGTATAAATCATTCTCGGCGGCGTATGCGACAAGGCTGCCCATTATCGGCATGACAGATAAAAACAAAATTAATTGATATATCCGCGTATCAAATTGCTGGAACACAAACATATCAAGCGCGATCAGGGCAAAAATAGATGCTGGCCATATGATAAATTTAAGGGCAAAGAATGTAGCGATTAACGGCCAGTCAAAGGAGAAACTCTTTATTTTGGCCGCGCCAATGCCAACCATCATCATGCCCAAAAACACAAGGCTTCCAGATGCATAATTCCAGTATTTCAGTGATATACCAGACATTTCAACGCCTGCAAAGTTAAGTAGCAAGCCAAGTATCATGGCATAAATAACAGGAAGCTTTACTACTCGCTTTGCGCTTTCTTTAACGCTAAATCGCCCGCGCGCCACAAGATAATATGCGAGGCTTACATTGTTAATCTGTGGCCCCATATTGAAAAACAGGTACAAGCCCGCTCCCTCCACACCGAAAAAGGCAATAACCAGAGGCAAGCCAAAGA
>Ga0256834_1000987_pt1 | contig 19972 bp, 24 predicted proteins | sample 4281140metaG_FD_190536 | JGI IMG/M metagenome (GOLD analysis project Ga0256834, IMG submission 190536) | Hydrothermal vent microbial communities from East Pacific Rise, Pacific Ocean - 4281-140 | ecosystem: Environmental > Aquatic > Marine > Hydrothermal vents | place: Pacific Ocean: East...
ACCCCACCGTAAGTTACTTACCCCCGGGTAAGTTATAAGGGTTTCGAGGGATAAAAATTGGCGATCGAGACGCGGAACAACCTATCCCCGGTTCCCCTGCCTTTGTTCTACCGAAGAAGATCTCACTCCTGAACACCAAAGAGATACTGACGCTCGAAATTAATAAAAATTGCGGAAGGGCATCAGAGCCCCAGAATCTCTTTCGCGGCCTCGATCCCAAGGTCAAAGGCCTTCATGTTCATCTCAACGGCCTTCGGCGGGACGCTGAGCCTTATGACCTCCCTGACGTGTTCCGCGTCGAGTGGAAACTCCGGTATCTGGGTCAGGGCGCCGATGAGGACGGTGTTGGTCGTGATGACGTGACCTGCTTTCATGGCGAGATCCTCCGCGTTGAAACCTATCCATTTGGCCCTGAAGTCGTCTTCCACGATCTTCTTTATCTCGTCGAGTTCTGGATAGCGGGCCTTGCCCATTGAGACCTGAACCGGGACGATGGGTTTGGTGTTGGTGACGACCATTCCACCCTTCTTTAGGTAGTTGATATAGCGAAGCGCCTCGACCGGCTCAAAGCTGAGTATGACATCGCCCTTTCCTTCCGGGACCATCGAACCGTAGACCTCGTCGCCGAAGCGGACGTACGAGACGACGCTTCCAAAGCGCTGGCTCATCCCGTGAACCTCACCCATCCTAACCTTGTAGCCTGCGTGAAGGGCGGCCCAGCCGAGTATGTTCGCCGCGGTGAGAACACCCTGACCGCCGACACCCGTAATTACTATGTTGTACTCATTAATGGGCTTCATTCCTCTCCCCCCTCTACGGGCTTGAAGGCACCGAATGGACAGATCTGCGCGCAGCCTCCGCAACCCCAGCACATGCTGGGCTCTATCCTGGCCTGTTTCTTCTCCTCATCCCAGTATATTGCAGGACAGCCGTAGGCGTTGATACATATCTTACAGCCGGTACAGGCGTCCTCATCGACGTAGTAGATGGGCCATTTTTCGCCCCTGCGCCTCATCTGGCCTATCTTGTAAAGGGCGCAGATCTGCCTGGAAACGACGACGCTGACTCCATCGACCTCAAGGGCCTTCTTCACCGTCTCATAGGTCTTCTTTATGTCGTACGGATCAACCACCGCCACGAAGTCGGCGCCCATTGCCCTGGCGACATCCTCTATGGGGATCCTCTTGCCCATACCGTGCGGGGTCTGACCGGTGCTCGGGTTGGGCTGGTCTCCGGTCATTGCGGTAACGAGGTTGTCGAGGACGACTATGAGCACGTTGGAGCGGTTGTAGATCGCGTTGGCCAGCGCCGGAAGGCCGGTGTGGAAGAACGTTGAGTCCCCAATGGTTGCAACCACCACCTTCTTCTCCTTCTTCCTCTGCTCCTCACTCACCGACCCATGCTGGGCTATCTCAAGGCCGTGGGCAATGCCTATTGAGCCGCCCATGGCGACGGTCGTGTCAACCGCGTTGAGCGGCGGGAGCAGACCGAGGGTGTAACAACCGATGTCGCTCGGGTAGATGCCCCTCGAGTGCGTGGCCTTCTTTATGGCGTAGAAGCTGTTCCTGTGCGGACAGGCGGGACAGAGGCTCGGCGGCCTCGGCGGGACCACCTCAAGGGCCTTGCCATACTTATCATCAAGCTCTTCGTAGTTCAGCGGTGCTTTAAGGTTAAGGAACTCCGCTATTGCGGTAACCGCCCTCCTCGTGGTCATCTCATAAACCCTCGGTACAAGGTCCTTGCCGTGGATCGGAATCGTGAGGCCCTTGTCGTAGGCCCAGGTCTTGACCTGCTCCTCAACCACCGGCTCAAGCTCCTCGACGATAAGGACCTTCTCAAGACCATCCATGAACCTCTCAAGCAGGCCGTAGGGGACCGGGAACGGAGTCCCGAGCTTGAGGACCTTGACGTCCTCCACACCAAGCCAGTGAAGCGCCTCCTTAACGTAGGCGTAGGCGAGACCCGGCGCTATTATACCAACCTTCGCGTTCTCATCGCCCTCTATCCAGTTGAACGGGCAGTCCTTGAGCTCCTGACGGATCTTTTCGATCTTCTCGAGAATCTGCGGGTGGAAGCGTCTCGCGTTTGAGGGAACGTCAACGAACCTGTTCGGATCCTTCTCGAATTTGCCAAACTTCCTTTTACCTGTCTTTATCTCCTCCGGGAGCTCTCCAAGGATGACGTCTCCCCTCGCGTGGGAGCTCCTCGTCGTGGTCCTCAGGATGACGAAGTGCTTGAACTTCTCGCTGAGGTCGAAAGCGTACTTAACCATCTCCTTTGCCTCATGCGGGTCGCTGGGTTCGAGCACGGGAACGTTGGCGAACTTTCCGTACATCCTTGTGTCCTGTTCGTTCTGGCTGCTCCACATGCTCGGGTCATCCGCCACCATTATGACGAAGCCGCCCTCAACGCCCATTCCCACGGAGCTCATGAACGTGTCTGCGGCAACGTTGAGTCCCACGTGCTTCATCGCCGTCATCGCCCTGAGACCACTCCAAGCCGCTGCGAGGGCGGTCTCAAAGGCCACTTTCTCGTTGGTGGAGTACTCCATGTAAACGCCGGCTTTCTTGGCAACTATCGCCATCGTATCCGTAAGCTCGGAACTGGGGGTTCCTGGATAGGCCGCGTAAACAGCGACGTTCGCCTCAAGTGCACCCCTGGCTATGGCCTGGTTGCCGAGCAGGAGAACCTTCTCCCCCGGCTTGTCCCACAAAACCATGTCGGTAACTTTCGCCATCCAAAATCACCTCACTCCTCCTTCAAAACTCCCTTTGCCTTTGCGAACTCCACCAGGGCGTAGGCCCCAGCTGCAGCGTCCTCAGGCCTCTCGTAGCTTGGAATTCCGTTCGCCTCGAGGACCTCTTTGGCTTTCTCGCTCACGTAGCCTGCCATGAAGAGGCCGAGGACGGGCTTGCCGTTGTTAACCTCATTCATCGCCCTGATGACACCTTCGGCGTGCTCGGTTGGTGTCATACCCGCAAAGGTCGGGACGACGCAGATGCTGATGAGCATGTCAACGTTCGGGTCCTCAAGGAGAAGCTTTGCCGTTTTGTAGTAGTCCTCCCCGCGTGCAGAGGCTATCATATCAACGGGGTTTTTAACTGCCGCCATCGGCGGGAGGAACGAGCGAAGTCCCTCAATCGTCCCCTGCTCAAGGTCCGCCAGGTTGAGGCCGAGCCTGTCTATCGCATCGGCGGTGAGGACTCCCGGGCCGCCGGCGTTGGTCATTATGGCAACGCGCTTGCCCTTCGGAAGCGGCTGGGTGAAGGCCCTGGCCATGCTGAGCATATCATCGATCGTGTCCGCAACTATGACACCGCTCTGCTTGAAGGCCGCCTCGTAGATGCGCCAGCTTCCAGCGAGGGAACCGGTGTGGCTCGAAGCGGCCCTTGCACCACTTTCGCTCTTCCCCGCCTTCAGGACTATGACCGGCTTCTTCTTGGTCACGCGCTTGGCGACCTCCATGAAGCGTCTCCCGTCCTTGAGACCCTCTATGTAGAGGGCTATGGCCTTATCCGCCTCGGTGTCCGCTAGGTACTCCATGAACTCGGAGAAGTCCACGTCCGCCATGTTACCAATGCTCACGAACTTGGAGAAGCCTATCCCTTCTTTGACGGTCTTGTAGATTATACCGGCCCCTAAAGCCCCACTCTGGCTGATGAAGGCTATGTTGCCCTTCTTGGCGTCCATAACGAAGGTCGCGTTCATGTCGTCCTGGGTGTTCATTATCCCAACGCAGTTCGGACCTATGATCCTCATGCCGTACTTCTTTGCTATCTCAACGAGCTCGCGCTCCTCCCTCTTTCCCTCAGGTCCGACCTCGCCGAAGCCTGCGGTGATGAGGATTATTCCTTTAACTCCCTTCTCACCGCAGTCGATTACCGTCTGCCTGACGAAGCGCTTCGGAACGACGATGACCGCGAGGTCGACCTCGTCGGGGATATCCTTCACGTTCCTGTAAGCCCTGACTCCCTGGACCTCCTCGTCCTTGACGTTGATGGGGTAGACTTTGCCAGCCTTGTATTTTTTGAGGTTTTTGAAGACCTCATAGCCGAGCTTGAGGGGGTCGTTTGATGCCCCGATAACAGCTACAGCCCTCGGCTTGAAGAAGTAGTCAAACGTCATCTGTCACTCACCGTTAAAACCTCGATTGAATCGTATATAAGCTTTCCCAAAACGGACAGTGAGGCAGATATGGACGTTAACGGCTTATGTAATGCTTCAATGGGCAGAACAGAACATTAAACGGCGGAGTTCACATCATTAACCCGGGTGAGAGGGCGCCGTTAAAGGCCCCCCACGTCGAAAACTTTATAGCAACCGCTGGTTAGTATAACTCCGGAGGTGGTCTGAGTGGTGCAGATTCGGTTTTTAGGACACGCCGCGTTTGAGGTAGCCGGCAGCAAGAAAATTCTGATAGATCCTTTCCTTACAGGGAATCCACAGGCGGCAGCGAAGCCGGAAGAGCTCAATGCGGACCTGATCCTCGTCACACACGCCCATGGTGACCACATCGGTGACGCGGTGGAGATAGCCAGGAGAACCGGGGCCAAGATAGTCGCGATGTTTGACGTGGCCAACTACCTGGTCGAGAACAGTGAGGGGATAACCACGATAGGCATGAACTACGGCCCGACCGAGATCGACGGCGTAAGGATCGTGCAGGTTCCCGCCTGGCACTCCAGCAGCGACGGAAAGTACAGCATAGGCAACGCCTCAGGATACATCGTAAAACTCGACGGAAAGACGATATACCACGCCGGGGACACCTTCGTCTTCTCAGACATGGCCCTGTTCAGGGAACTTTACGGACCGATTGACGTCGCCCTCCTCCCAATAGGCGGCCACTTCACGATGGGGCCGAGGGAGGCCGCTAAGGCCGTTGAGCTGCTGAAGCCGGGAAAGGTCGTCCCGATGCACTACAACACCTGGCCCCCGATTTCCGCCGACCCGGAGGAGTTCCGGAGGCTCGTTGGGGACGGAGCGGAGGTCTATATACTCAAACCCGGTGAGGTCCTGGAGCTTTGAAAAAGCTTTTTAAGCTTCCTCCCCCACCCTTTTTAGGTGATAAAATGATTAGACGGGCCCTTGCACTGGTATTCATCCTCGTAATTGCATCGTCGTTTGTTATACCCCTAATAGGGGCCCAATCTGAAAATCCCAAATACGACCTTATCATCGTTAGGAATGACGATCCGATAGATTACATAGTCGCCCTCCCATATTCAAAGATGCTGGGCATTCCGATCCTGCCAGTTAACCCCAAGGAACTGGACACCACGATGCAGGCCCAGCTCCAGTCATACGCCCAGTTTGGATGGAGCCACGTTCTGATAATCGGTGACTCAAAGGCCGTGAGCGACACCGTGCAGGACCAGCTCATGAGCCTGGGCTTCATCCCCGAGAGGATTGGGGGGGTGGTGAGAACCGCAACGGCGGCGAAACTGGCGGAGTACTTCTACCCCAACGGGAAGGACACCGTGGTGATAGCAAGCTCCAGCGACTACGGTTCGGCCCTCGCGGCGGCGCGCTTCGCCATGAACTACGATTACCCCCTCCTCCTTAATCCCGAGACAAACCTCTCGGTGTACACCGAGGAGGCGCTCAAGAAGCTCAAACCAAGCCTGGTGATACTCGTCGGTGCCGGCCTCCCCGCGAACCTGGAGCAGACCCTGAACTCACTGGGGTACCACACCTACTGGTACAAGAAGAACGTCGAGATAACAATAAAACCGCCTGCGAAGGGGAAGGAGACCGACTGGACAAAGGTCATCATAGCCGTGGCCCTCTCCCTTGCAGTGGCGGTTCCGGGGTCCCTCTACTACGCCAGGAAGAAGTGGGCCGAGAACAGGGTCCCCATAGAGGTGCTCACCGAGAAGGAGCGCATAGTCGTTAAGGCCATAGTGCAGAAGGGCGGCGAAGTCAAACAGGAGGACCTCCCAGAACTCACGGGCTACTCCAGGCCTACGATAAGCCGGATCATCCAGGAGCTTGAAAAGAAGCAGCTGGTTACCAGGGAGAAGATAGGGAAGACGTTCACGGTAAAGCTCACGAAGGACATAATCATGCGGGATTGACCTCCCTGAACGACGGGCTTTCAAAAAGAGAGATCAGAGCCAGATCCTGTTTCCCTTGACCTTTATGTACCCCAGGGTCTGGAGTTCCTTGAGGAAGTCCTCGATGGCGTCCTCGTCGAAGTACACGTTGATCCTCTCATTCTCCCCATCCACCACTATCGGCTCCCGCTCCATAAGGGCTTCTAGGAGCTCATTCTTTTTCCTGTGCCCCTGGGCCATCTCAAGTATGGCGTCCGCCAGAACCGAGCGGGCTATCCCCTCAAACATGGCATCAACGATGCTCTCCTCGGTTGCGTAGTCCTCGGCTATCCGAAGGGCACTCTCGATGAGCTCCCTATCGACCTCCATGACCTCGACGTAGTAGTGTTTCGCGAGGGTAAACTCCGTTATCATGCCCGCGTTGAAGCGCTCCTCCACGGCCTCAAGGTACTCCTCCACCTCCTCTATCGGGAAACGGAGCTCCAGCCTCAAGGAATCCAGGGAGGGTACTTCTCGGAGAACCAGTTTCCCATCGCTCTCCACGACAGCCCCGGATTCGATAAGTGCCATCATGAGCATGAGCTTTCCGTGCTCTGACTCGTCAAAAAGCTCCTCAACACGTTTCTCCGCACCGGGTTTCCAGTAGGAGAGGAGGTCATCAAAAGCGGCTTTGAGCTCCTCCAGGCTCTCAGTGACGGGTTCAATCCCCTCAGCCCGCTCAAGGAGCTCGGCGTACGTACCGCTGATGACGATGTAATGCGCAACATCCGGTCGAACTTCCTCCTTAGTCCTGTTCATGACCCCCGCCCTGCTGAGCTCCCTGGAGAGAGCGTTCATATCATCCTTGCTCAGAACTTCGAGCCTCAACGTTCTCACCGGAGGGATAAACGGGTTAGGGGTTATAACCTTATTCACGTTTCCCGTCGGTTTCATCGGGGGGCAGAAGGGTACGGAGGAGCATCCTGAGGGGTTTGTTGGTCAGGGAAGTGAGGGCCTCCTCAACATCACCCTTAAGGTCCTCATCGTAGGTCGAGTACAGGTAGAGGGCGTAGGCCATCACCTTCGGGCTCCCCTCGTGTGTCCTCTCCAGTGCACGGGCGAGTAGGGGGTCGTTTAAGAGCTTTTCCGCGAGTGCCCTCATCCCATCAACGTCCCCCGCCTCAACGGCCCTGCGAAGTGGAGTGTAGAACCCGGAGATGACGAGTTTGGCGGCCCGCTCAAGCTCCTCCAGCTCCTCCATGGGCGTTCCAGGGTGCCTCTTTTTGCTTAGAAAGAGATAAACCAGGGGAGCCACCGCAACCACGGCGGCTATGACGAGGTAAGGGAGCAGGGGAAGGTTAAACGTTTCGGGCAGATTCCTCTTCATGCGTATGAGCACCAAGACCCCCGCCATCAGCCAGAGACCCAGCAGGATGAGGTAGTACACCCCGTAGTCCTTCCTACCCTGCAGAAGGCGATATTTTGATGGGGCGCCTATCTCCTCCAGGTATCTGAGCCGCTCCTCCGCTATCTCAACCTGGGCGCTCAGACGTTTTATCCTACCGTCGATCTCGGCTAGCACGTCCTCCGTTTTCACATCACCCACTAAAACTCCTGCCACGTTATCCCTCATAAGGTTTCCCGCTTGGTGCCGCAACTGTGAGGATGCCGCTATCCCTCCCTTCCCACCAGCCGGTAGAAGGTAACCGCGCCCAGGAGTGCGTACGCGTACTGCCCGATGAACTTGTAGGTTATCGCGGTTAGGGCCGCCAGCCCGGAGTGCCCTATACCGAACATGAGACCGACCTCGTTCGCGCCCATTCCCCCCGGGGTTCCGAGGAGGCCCCCAAGAACCTCCGAGTAGATAATGGCCGTAACGGCACTGCGGAAGGAGAAATCCGCCCCAAACGACCGGCCAACCAGGAGGAGTGCGAGGGCATTAAACACCACGAGGAGGAAGGCGACGAAGAAGGCGGCGGCTAGATTGACGGTCCTCGATTTCACGGCGCTCCATCCGTGGTAGAAGGACCGAAGGCTTTTTTTGACGCCCTCCCATTTAAGCCGGTTTACTGGGTAGGAAACCAGGCGGTAGTAAAAACCGTCGAAAACTACCGCCCCCAGGAGGAGAAGCACGAAAGGGAGCGCACTCATGTCGGAGTTCAGCCCCATGATCATTAAGCCTCCGACCGTCAGCTCAAGGGTTATCGCCAGTGCCGTCGCCCCGAGAACCTTGAAGTAGTCCGTACCGAGGAACTTAGCCTTGATGATGTTCCCGATGGCGGCGTTGAGTGAAAAAGCCAGGTACGTCCCGGCCAGATTGACCTTCAGAACCTCAGCGTAGGTGGTCCTGGCGACCCCCCTGACGAGAACGTACCAGAGGAGCGTGTAGAGCAGGTACGAGACCACCCCCGCCAGCACCGCCAGGAGGAAGAGTACGGGGTTGAGATGCCTTATGCTGGCCTGGACGTTGGAGGCCTCGCTCTTTATCTTGTAGAGGAGGTAAAAGAAGAGCACCGCTGTTATAACCAGTGTAACTGCCTGCTTCCTGCGCATTTGACTCACGTTCGCTCGTTCTCAAGCAGCCGCCTCACGTAGCGCGGCATCTGAAAGAGGGTCTCGTGTCTCTCCGGGTCGTAGTAGTAAAGGTCGAGCTTTCCTGCCCTCCCCAGGTCGACCTTTTTGAAGTCAACGTAGCCCCTTACCCCGACGAGAAAGCTCCAGGGTGAGGCGTAGCCGATTACCGGGAAGCTGAAGTAGTGGACGCGATCAAAGACCTTCTTCATGGCCATGTAAGCGTCGAGGAGCTCGTTCGTGAAAAGGTAGACGCTGCCGGCCTGCGTGATGTACAGACCGTTGTCGTTTAAGCGGTTGTACGCGCTCTCAAAGAATCCTTCGGAAAAGAGGAGCTTGGCCGGTCCAACGGGGTCCGTTGAATCCACTATTATGACGTCGAACCTCTCCCCCGTGTTCCGGAGGTACTCAACGCCGTCCCCAACTATAACCTCGGCCCGTGGATCATCAAAAGCCCCCTTGGCAACGTCCATATAGAGCTTTGAGACCTCTATAACCGTCTCATCGATCTCAACCATAACGGCTTTTTCAACATCCTCGTGCTTTAGGACCTCCCGAAGGGTCCCTCCATCACCGCCGCCGATTATCAGAACCTTTCTGGGATGCGGATGGGCCAGCATAACCGGATGAACGAGAACCTCATGATAGCTCTCCTCCCCCACCTCAAGGAGCTGAACCGTCCCGTCGAGGACCAGCAGTTTACCGAAGCCCTCGGTCTCGTAAAGCTCCAGTCTCTGGTATTTGGTCTGGGTTTCGAGGAGTCTCTCTTTGACTTTGAAACCAACCCCGTATCCCCGCGGATACCACTCAATGAAGGCGTTATCCTCCCTGTTGAATCCCATGTTTCTCACCTAAACCCAGAGACGGGGTTGGGGTTTTAAAGTTGATGCCTCCTGCCGATCCCCCGTGCCCAGTTATCCCCCATATCATAGTAGCGTAGGTTCACACAGACAGCAATGGACATCAGTGTACCAGAATTTTTACAACTGCATGGTAAATATTATAAGAGGGGAACACGGAATACGTTATCCGGGTGCGGCAGATGCCCATGAGCGGTTCAAACATCAGAAAGGAGCTCTTCCGCAGGATAAAACGCGCGGCGAAAGAGATCGAGGATGGGATGAGGTACGGGGTACCGCACCTAGTGGGGGAGATCAGCCTGGAAGGAAACGACCCCAAAGTGGAGGTTGTCGTCGCGGTATTTGAGAACGCCAGGTACCGTTTCATGATAGTTGAGGATGGGAGCGTTAAATTTCTGTTCCCCGTGGACGGTGAGAGCCCCCACAGGACATTTATGGAACTGTGGATGTTCCTAAACGGAAAGTCCGAAGACAATCGCATCAGACCTGGAAACACCATAAAAGGCCCCCTTTACGAGGTGCTCCGGAAGAAGAGGTTTGAGATCGTGTGGACGAGTTCTCAGGGGAGTGAGGGCGCCGGATATGCCCAGGTTGTAGCGGTCAGGGACGGTGTACGGTACAACATGCTGTTCGAGGTTCTGGGGGACAACCTCTTCAGGGTAGTTGACGTGAAAGAGACATAAAGAACAGCGGAGAGACAGGAAGCCTCCAAACAGGAAACCAACGCGGGGTCAGTACGGGAACATGACGACGACCGCCAGTGCTGCCGCTGGTTTGTCCCTTACGGTGGCCTCGGCCGAAGCTACGCGGAACTCCTTAAGGTTCCAGCCGCGGACCGCGAATCCCTCCTCCACCATCTTTCTGACCATTTCCTCGGCCTCTTCTTTAGTGCAGTAACCGGAGTACTCGTAGATAAGGCCGCCCTGGTTGCCCTCGCTTATACCGACCCCAAGGGCCGCACTGATGGTCATTCCAGGCTCATCACTCTCCACGTGGGCATAAACGGTGGGGAGGAGCATTCCAATGGGAACGTCGTGGACGTCCTCCATCCACTCAATGTGTGCGGGGATGACGCTGCTCAGCTTGACCAGGTTAACGTTACCTATGCCCAGCTTCAGCAGGGCGTTGTCAAAGGCGTTGAGTTTGGTGCCGCCTTCGGCAGCGGCCGCGCCTATAAACGCCTTCTTGGGGGTTGTCCAGCTCATCTCAACTTCCTCCGTCCAGTTCTCTCCAGTCTTCCAGTTAACGGCCTAAACCCGAACTCGCTCACTCGCTAATTAGGTACCGGCTTAAAAACGTTTCGCTACAGCGTGCACTGCGGGAATGATAAAGCCACAGGGGATAAGGACGGCGGACAAACCTCCACGTACCCATCAGGGAGCTTCTCGAGCCCTGCTGTTGTACACCTCCACCGCCCTTCCTATTGTGGCCGACACGAATATCCCGAGGATGCTCACGAGGGAGGCTAGGGCGTACATATGTTCACTCAAAACCCCGTAGGAGTATCCAATTTCACCAACGAGAAGGCCGAGAACACCAAAACTCGAAATCCCGGCAGCCCTCGACAGGGAGGTTTTCAGGCTTTCCTCCCACACCAGCGCCGTCGTCAGCACTATCCTGACCAGGTATATGACAACGAAGAAGTACACGACGACGAGGGAGAGCTCGGTATCGAAGTTTATTCCCCTCCATGCGAAGAATATGGGGGCGAAGATGCCGTAGGTCACGCCGGAGATTATGGTGTGAACCCTCTCGTACTGCTTGGTGCCCATGAGGTCGCTGTGAAGGAGCAGACCGACCAGAAAAGCCCCAATGCTGAAGTGAAGGCCTATCTGCTCGCTGACCAAGGCAAGGGACGTCGCCAGTATCATCACCATCCCAAAGACGGCCTCATCGCTTTTGAGCCTGCGGAGTTTGGTCACGAGCCACAGCTTGTGCTTTATGCCGATGACGTAGTTGACGCCAAGTATAACCGTCAGGAAGACCGCGTCCTTGACGAGTTCGAGGAATATCCCGAAGTAGCTGAGGTGGTGCAGTTCGAAGTTTATGAGAAGGTACAGGATGACCAGCGTTCCAACCTCACTTATAACGGCATAGGAGAGGGCTATGTGCAGAAAATCCTTCCCAAAGAAGCGCGTCATTCGCAGAACCACGGGTGCGGACGCGACGGAGAGTATGGAGGCGACTATCACGTTGTCGGCCCCAACCCGGTAAGAGGTAAAGGGGACCGTGAGGAGGAACATGACGGTGAGGGTGATGACGTATATCGGGAAGCTCTTCCTGCCGCCCAGACGGACCTCCTCCGGCGTAAGCTCAAGGCCAGCGTAGAGCATGAGGAAGAATATACCAAGCTCGGCCAGGAGACCCAGCTCCTCCCTTGGAAGGTTGTGGATGATGGCCCCCAGAAGCAGTCCGGCGGAGATCTCACCGAGAAAGCCGGGGTAGCCGAACCGCTCAAAGAGCTCGGCGAAAATCCGCGCGGTGGCTATGATGATGAAGACGTAACCGATAACGTCGAACGCCAACAGGGCACCCCCATAACTTTTGCGGGGCATCCCTTAAATATCTTTGGCGGTTCTAACTCCCTTAAGCCAAGAGGATGCCCGCGTTTATCAGGAAATGTACGAGGGACAGATACGGAACGGATGGGTGGCGGTCGTACAGATAGAGGCTGAGGAGCTGATAGAGGAAGAGGTACGCCGAGTAGATAGGGATAATCCTCAGATACGTGAAGAGGATGTTCAGGTTCAGGAGATGGGTAAGCAGGAAGAGCACGCTGACGACCAGCTTCGTCTGGAGGGACGTGCCAGCCCCCCTGTAGATTATCCCCTTCATCATGACCTCCTCTGCAGCGCTGAAAAGGAAGAGTAGCAGCAGACCCACCGCGGTTTTGTTGAAGGGGATGATCTCACCCAGTCCCCTCCCGAACAGAACGAACGCGGGAACGAGCAACAGGGAGAACAGCACGGTGCCCCCGTTCGGCAGAGAATGAACCAGTTCGTCCTTAAAATTGAAGGCGAAGTAGAGCAGGACCAGGACGAGGACCGAGAGAAGTTCGTATCGTCCAAGGAAAAGGATCGTCGATAGATAGAAGACCAGGGCACCCTTAAGGAACATTCCGGAGATCCCAGACCTCGCGGCCACGAAGTACAGCGCCATTAAGATGAAAAAAGACGTGGAGTATATAGACGGAACCAGAACCAGAAGGACCAGGGCCACGTAGAGGAGCACAACCTGAGTAAGTACCCCCGGGGCCGAAACAAGTGACTGCTTCATCCAATCCCAGGATATCACGGCGATGGAGATGACGAAGAAGGCCAGCAGAACCACCAAGAACACGAGGTAGGGCGAGGTGCGGTACCACACGATAATGCTCTCGGTGAGGGAATAGATATAGACGAGCACGTACGGTGCTATAAACGAAAGAGAGGCCAGAGGAAGGACCGAGGAAAGCACCTCCGACCAGTTCTTCTCGTGGAGGATGATAATGGCAAAGAGAGATAAGGATGCCACGAGCGCGAAGATGGACAGACGTACGTCGTAACTAGGGACCCACGGCATCATAACAACGCCATATCCATTGTAGCTCACCAGTGGACTCAGGAGAACTGAGGGAAAGATGAAGAAGGCCACCATGGCCGGTACCTCAACGACTGTGAGCTTTACAACATCGAGTTTTTCATGTAGCGCCCTAATGAGGAAAGGATAGAGGATGAAATAAACGTACGCTCCAAGGGAAACGTAGGTAGCGGCCGGTACATGGACCCTGGAAACGGTAAGTCCCAGCTGGGCGAGGTAACCCGAGGGGTCCCAGAGCCCGGTTGTAGCCGGGACCACGTACAGGTTAAAATCGGAGAGAATATAGAACAGGAGAACCGCATAAAAATAAAAAGCCAGTTTGTTCACCTTACCCGCGGGTTTTATCAGGAGCTCCTCGGCAATGAAGGTATCAAACTCAAGAACCATCTGAAAGAGCTCCCGGAGGTTTAGGCCCTCCCGTGAAGTGCTCTTGATCACGGAGTATATGAGGTAGAGGGTGGCTGCAAGCGCCACAAACTTGTCCATCAGGAGGGAATAAAGCTGACTGACCGGGTAAACTATCCCAACGGCCAACAGGAGAAGCATGACCATCTTTCTAAAGCTTTTCTCAAAAAGATAGGCGACAACGGGGAGGACCAGGAACATCAACAGGATTGGCAGCATATTGAGAACTTCCCTGTATTCTACTAGAACCCTGTCCGGAAGAATGAACTTCAGCATTATGTTAACGTTCGAGAGGAAGAATATGGAGATGAGGGTGTACACGGTAACGGGACGGAGTCTGAACTCGATTTCGAGGAACTCCCTGAATATGAAGAACGCCAGAAACATCGTGGCGAATATAGCCAAGTCGTTGAGAAACGGGGGGAGGTTAACCTGCACGTTAGCGGCGTCCAGAGAATCCAGAACAAAATCGTAAACTTGAAGTAGAAGGAGGATGAACATGAAGAGCGAAGCTATCCTCTCCCCCAGCTTCATTTTAACCCCCTCAACCTGTGATTGGAGGGCGGGATTGACAAACGGACCTTAGCCCCATGTTCAACCCACCCGATATCAAGGTAGGACGGCCTTTATCTCCGCGTACCGGTCCAAGTCTCCGAATCTTTGAAGCTCATAATACTTAAGGGTTGCGTATTCCAGTAAAGGTTGCAGGGGCGGACTTAACCTCGATTAGGTTTTTATTCATGAACCCAAAGGTCCATACATGAAACACTACGAGATCGTAAGGATCAGGGAGGATGGAAAGGTAGAGCTTCCCTTCGAGTACGCCCACGAGCTGGGGCTAGTGGAAGGCGCCTACTTCCTCGTTGAGATAGACACGGGACTTAAGGAAGCCCACCTTGAGAGGATAGCCCTCCCGGGGAAGAAGCTCCTCGAAGTCGAACTGGTTGTGGAGGACAGGCCGGGCGTTCTGGCGAGGGTGAGCGGCCTCTTCGGAAGACACGGGGCAAACATCCTCTTCAGTGAGAGTGAGGAGCTTAAAGAATTGGACCTAGCAGCTATCGTTGCCGTTCTTGACGTTAGCAAGAGCAGGGTCCCTCTGGAAGAACTTGAGCGGGAGCTCCTTAAGGTGGAGGGGGTAAGGGAGGTCAGCCTAAAGAACGTGGAGTAGGAGCAGTAGGAAGAGTGCGTACAGGGCCGCGTTTATGCTCACGTCCCTCCCCACGGGGAGCTCAAACCCGATCCCGCGGTCGGTGAGTCCGGAGAGCCTCAGAAGGGCAAAGGTTAGGATGCCTGCACCCACCGTAACCGCATCAAAGGGCTGAAAAGCCCTGTAAAGGTACAGCCCAAAACCCATCACCAGAAGTGTCGGAATTATTGAAAGGAGCCGGTAAACCCCTCCAACACGCACCCCAACACCGCGCGATAGCCAGTAGTTGAGCTTTGCGAAGGCGGCCAATGTTCCAACCCCCGCGAGGTAAACGAGCCACCGACCCCACGTCAGACCCTGAAGAATCTCCGCTTTTCCCAGGGCACTTACGAACGGGGAGACACCGCCGATAGCCAAACTGAGGGCGATAACTGAGACGGCGATCAGGACATCCCCCCTGTACGAGAGGGCATCGAGACGCCGGCTCCCCCTGGCATCCGAGAGGGAACCAACTGAGAGGAAGAGGCCCCCTTTGATTATCGAGTGTGCGAAGGAGTAGTACACCGCCCCCAGCGGATTCCCCGTTCCGATTCCAATGAGGGCGTAGCCCATCTGGGAGACTGTCGAGTAGGCGAGCAACCTCTTCGCGTCCCTCTGAAGAAGGGCCATACCCACCCCGGCAAACATTGATATGAAGGCGATGGACGTGAGTGCGGCCTTAAACTGGACGCTCAGTGGGAGGTACGTGGAAAGGAGCAACATACCGTACAGGGGCACGTTCACGGTTATCCCCGAGAGGATCACAACCGGTGTTGGGGCCGCAGAATTTGCATCGGGAAGCCAGGAGTGGAGAGGGAATATGCCCGCTTTGAGAAGTAGGGACGTGAAGGCTATCGCGATCGCGGCGGCTACCTCTTTTGACTGCGTTACGACCTGGGACATAAGGTAAAGGTTGAGGTACCCTGTCTTGAGGTACAGCAGCCCGACTGCAAACACAAAGAAGTAAGATGAGATCATGGACAGCATGAGGTACTTGTACGCGGCCTTCTTGGCCTCACTGCTCCCCGGAAACGCCACGAGGGAGAAGGTGGACACCGACACGACCTCCATGTAGATGTAGTAGTTGAAGAGATCGCGGGAGATAAAAGCACCCAGGAGCCCAGTATGAATCAAGAGAAGCAGCACGAATGGTTTAACCTTCCCCCTGAAGTAAACCACGGAGTAAAGCGCGGCGATGGAAAAGAGCAGCAGTTCCGCCAGTATGAACCACCTGCTGTACACGCCTACGGCAACCTCGATACCACCCATCCGCGTCCAGCCGCCGACGATCTCGCTGCCCTCCCCTCCGAGGAGAAAAACCCCCCAAGGAACAAAAGCACCCGTTAGAAACAGGTACTTAGCCAGGTTCTTACGGTGCAGGGGAAGGAGGAGCGCCGTGGCAAAGGCAAATGACAGCGGAAGTGCAGCGAGCAGGGGGATCACGCGTCCACCCCCATATCGGTTATCAGCGCAAGCGCCAGGGCCGTCAGTGCCACGTCCACGACCAGGGTTGTGAGCATGAGGGTCGCGGGGAGCGGGTCAACGGGGTTCGCGGGCATCACCGGAAACGTCCGGTTTGGTACGTAGCCCGTCCCGATGAAGAAAAGTACGAGCCCCACCGAGAGCACGTTTACGGAGAGCACTTGCTTTATCGGTTTCTCGTTTGCTATGATGCCGTAAAGGCCTATGAGCATTATCAGAACTCCAACGGTCTCCGCGTCAATCACGGTCAACCCACCTGGACAGGAGGTAGAACGTAAGGATGAACGCGGCGGCGACCTTCAGGGCAACGCCCACGTTGAAGGGTACGACCGTGCCCCCCGGGAGGTAAGGCCTCAGAAAATTGAGGAAGAACGCCCCGAACATGAGGCCGGCCAGGGCAAGCACCGTGAGAAACAGACCGGAGAACCCCTCCAGGAGACTGACTTCCCCAAGAGGAAAGTGCTTTTTTACCTGTTTTGGACCATAAGCGGTCATTAAGAGGATGGCACTGACCGCCAGGATCACGCCGGCCTGAAAGCCACCTCCTGGGCTTGCGTATCCGTACAGAGCCAGGTAAGCGCCGTAAGTTACCAGAAACGGCGCCACCAACGTGGTCGTCTTCTTCACCACTAAGGTCATCCCCATCTCCTCTTCCCCCCTAAGATGAGTGAGAACCCAGTAACAGCGGCAAACAGAATGGCTACCTCCCCAAGGCTGTCGTAACCCCTCCAGTCAGCCAGAATGGCCGTGACCAGGTTGGGTATTCCCACGTCCTTCCAGTGGGTCACGTAGTAGGTGTAGCTCCCCCCGATGGTCTTTGAGTAATCGAGACCCCAGAGCGTCGCCAGGAGCGCACCAACTATCAGGACCGCAAGCAGGCGCCTCACTCCCCCACCCCCCTGACGGCGTAGAGGAAGAGTCCGGTGAGCACTGCCCCGACGACCACAGCGGATAGGGCCACGTCGGGGGCCCTGAGCATAATAAGCACGAGTACGAACACCAGGCCGAGGAGACCGTAGCGGATAACCGCCCTAACCGGTTCCCTGGATTCCACCACCGACACGGCCAAGAGGACCATCGCGACCAGGAGGACGCTAAGGATTGCCCCCGCCATACATGTCCACCACCACTTTGGGTTTTATTCCGCGTTTGTAGGCTCCCCTCGCTATTGCATGGGACAGCATCGGGTTGATGAGGGCTATAAGGAAGGCGAGCAGTACGAACTTGAGCCTTATGAGGAGGGGTGCATTCACGGAAACGGCAAGGGCCAGCAGTATGCTCATTGCCCCGCCGGTGTCACATTTGGAGGTCGCGTGAAGTCTAGTGTACACGTCGGGGAAACGAACGAGGCCCAAAGCGCCGAATAACATTATGAACAGCCCAAATGCCAGGAGAACGAACTCAATCACCTTCCCACCTCCAGGTACTTGGCTATTATGAGGCCGCCCACGGCGTTTACCATGAGGAGAACTATCGCCACGTCCAGGAGGTAGTACGCGTCCAGCACTACCGAGAGCACCGCCACCATAACGACCACCTTCGTCGTGGCAGTGTTGAGGGCAACCACCCGATCTGCCAGGGTCGGACCGAACACGACCCGGTAGCTGACCACGGCGGCCGTGAAGACCAGGAACCAAACGGCGTACCTAAGGGTCACCAGAAAATTTTCTTCAGCCATTCCTCCAGATCCCCCTTGATTATCCTCCCGGCCCTCTCACCATCCAGCGTCTCCACGTTGATCCAGTGAACGTACAGGTAGGCTTTCCCGAGCTTTTTCTCCACATCCAGCGTCAGGGTCCCCGGTGTTAGCGTTATCGAGTTAGCGAGGATCGTCAGGCCCGTATCGGAGTAGAGGTCCGCCTCGATCTTAACGATGCCCGGGGTTATGTCCAGGAGGATAACGTTTCTCACGACGCGGAGGTTGCTCTCAATGAGGCGGAACGCCATGATGAACAGGTACTGAGGAACCACGAAAAGAAAGATATGGAGGGACTTGACGAGCAGGTGCCCCCTCCCACGTATATCCTCCGTCAGCATATCCCTCATTATCACCGCAATGAGAAGCGTGACCGCAGCGGCTATGAGCAGGTGGACCGCATCCCCCCAGCCCGCCACCAGCAGCCAGAATGTGAAGAGGACCACCCATGTTATGGCGACCCTCTCCCACGGGGGGAGCTTCATCGCCTCGTAGCTCTCGTACAGAACCCTCCTCTTGACGTCCTCGATACGTTCTTTGAGGTAGAAGTGAACCCTGCCCATAATAGAATTTACGGTTTTCAGGGTTATAATAGTTTTGAAACTTCACAACTTCAGCTATTTTTTCGAAGGATATGCGAGTGATTCCTATCGAATCCGAACCGCCCCTAGGTTGCCATGGGCGATCATTTATGGAAAAGTTTAAATCTACGGCCCGCTAGTGATATCGGTGATGTTCATGATTGAAGCCGGAGAATACAAGGTCAAGGAGGGGCTTTACTACACCAAAGACCACGAATGGGCCCAGGTTCTTGAGGACGGGACGGTTCTCGTGGGCATAAGCGACTACGCCCAGAAGGAGCTCGGCGACCTCGCCTACGTTGAGCTTCCGGAGGTTGGAAAGGAGGTCAACAAAGGCGACGTCCTCTGCGAGCTTGAGAGCGTCAAGGCTGTCTCCGAGGTCTACGCCCCGGTGGGCGGTGAGATAGTTGAGGTTAACGAGGTCCTTGAGGACTCCCCCGAGGTCCTCAACGAGGAACCCTACGAGAACTGGATAGCCAAGATAAAGCCGACCAACCTTGAGGAAGAGCTCGAAGGGTTAATGGACGCAGAGGCCTACGCCAAGTACCTCGAAGAGATTTAACCGCACCTTTACCGTTTTCTATATTTCCCTAGGGACGGGACCGAAAAAGAAAAACGAGCTCAGCCTTTCTGGTTCATCATTGGACCGTCAGATACCCTAGAGGTCTTCATCGCTCAATCATAGAAAGGGCCCTAGGTTTTTAAACTCTTTTTAACCAGGTTGATGGGTGGTCACGTGATAGAGCTCCTGAAGTATTTCCTGCTCCTCTACGGGGGCCTGTTTGCAATAACGAACCCCGTTGGAGCGGTCCCCATGTTCCTCAGCATTACACATGACCTCGATCCCGTAAACCGCAGGGAGATAGCCAACAAAACGTCAGTCTCGGTGATCCTGACCCTGTTGACCTTCGCCCTCATCGGGCAGTGGATATTCAAGTTCTTCGGGTCAAGCGTCGATGCGTTCTCCATAGCCGGAGGGATACTCCTGTTCAAAATGGGCCTTGAGATGCTCTCCGGAAAACTCTCATCCGTCAAGATCAGCCGCGAGGAAACCGAGGAGTTTGGAGAGGACGTCGTTACCCTTGAAGAGGTCGCAATAATCCCCCTTGCGATCCCCCTGATCTCCGGTCCGGGGGCCATAACGACGGTCATGATATACATGGCGAAGAGCGGAACCCTGCCGGGAAAACTCACCGTCATGACGACGATAGTCACGATAGGCCTGACGGTCTGGCTCGTCCTGCACTCCGCCAACAGGATACAGGAACGTCTCGGTAGGGTGGGGATAAAGGTCATGACCAGGATGATGGGCCTCATACTGACCTCCATGGCGGTTCAGATGATAATAAACGGCATTAAAGGGGCCTTCGGGCTCTGAGGAAACCTTTTAAGGTTTCCCTCCAAACCATATCCGGTGGTGGTATGAGGGGAGACCTTATCCGTGTTCTGAGTGCCATAGAGGAGAAGGCCAATGAGCTTAAGATGGACGGTTATCAGCCGGACGTGGTATTGTTCGGCGCCGAGGCGTACGAGTACGTAAAAGCCCAGGTTGCCGAGGAGTTTGGTGGCGAGGAGGA
>Ga0256834_1000988_pt1 | contig 19971 bp, 19 predicted proteins | sample 4281140metaG_FD_190536 | JGI IMG/M metagenome (GOLD analysis project Ga0256834, IMG submission 190536) | Hydrothermal vent microbial communities from East Pacific Rise, Pacific Ocean - 4281-140 | ecosystem: Environmental > Aquatic > Marine > Hydrothermal vents | place: Pacific Ocean: East...
AAACAGCTTCAAAATTTGCAAAAGATTCTAACTCAAAACTTGGTAAAATTAAAAAAGCGAGTCAAGGGTATTTTTCTATCAATAACCGTGATAGCAGTACACCATATATCAAATCTATAAGAGTTGTGACAAATATTACCTACTATTTGGATGATTAAATATTTTGTTTCTCTTTAATCATATACCTATCTCGGAGTTGTTCAAGTAAGCTTTTCCATTTGACCAATCTCTCCTCTTTCATAACTCTTTGATAACTCTTTTGCGACCAATTAACAAAGGGTTGTGGATTTAACCATTTGAATAGATAACGAACTTCATAGTGCAGATGTGGACCAGTGCTTCTACCTGTATTTCCTACATATGCGATAAGGTCGCCTTTATATACATAAGTGCCCTCTTTTACTGCATAATCGTTTAAATGACCATAAGCCGTACTAAATCCAAATGGATGGTTGATTAATAAAAATTTTCCATAACCACCTTTTCGTTTAGCGTATGCTACAACACCATCTGCTGGTGAGTATATAGGAGTACCTACCTTAGCTGCAAAATCCAATCCAAAATGAAAAACCCTCTTATGTAAAATAGGATGAATCCTATAATCAAACTTATCAGTAATTCTTTTATAGTTTTTTAAAGGTGAACCTGTAGGGATGCTTCTGTTTAGTATTGAGAGTTCTGCGACACTTAACTTTGCTGATTTTAGATTTTGTAAACTTTTTTGTTTAGCAATTTCTGCTCTATTATCAAATGCATCGCTAATACTAGGCTCTAACCCTATAATCTTTTCAATCTCTACTAATTGCTCATCCATAGACTCTAAGGCTTGAGCTTTGCTTATGATATTTTGTTCTAAAATACTATTTTTTTTGGTTAGCGATTGTTGTGAATCTTTCAACTCTGAAGTTAGATGATTTAAGTTATCTACTTTTGAAGAGAGAATATTTAACAGTACTGCACCAATTGCAATAATCGCAACTACAGCAACAATGACCCACAATACAAGACGACGAATCAATTGATGCAGCGTATACTGCTTAGAACCTTTTACATCACTGATTGTAATCATAAATTTATTTCTCACAACAATCCCTATCTATTATTTTGTATTCAAAAGAGCCACTAAATCTGCTCTAACTGCATCTGATTCAAGATGCGGTACTTGGAGTGTTCCTGCATTTTTATGTCCGCCACCACCATATTTAGTAACAATTTTACTAATATCTTTATCACTGCTCTTATTTACGATAGATTTACCCAAAGCAAATACAATATTTTGTCTATTTAAACCTTGTAAGATATGAATAGATGCAGAAGCTTCTGGAAATAGTGCATAAACTACAAATCGATTCCCTGGATATATAATCTCTTCATCTCTTAAATCAATAACAGCAACATCCCCTTCAATTTTAACACACCGTTTTAATTGACTATGAAACTCTTTTTCACTATCTCTGTACAGTTCTAAACGCTTTTTTACATCTTTAGATTCTAAAACTTCATCTATATCTTTCGTTAATAAAAGATCAATAAGCCTTTTCATAAGTTCATAGTTTGATATCTCAAACTCTCTAAATCGCCCAAGTCCAGTTCTAGGATCACTCAAAAAAGTCAATAACTCCCACCCACTTGGCGAAAGAATTTCCTCTTTTGTGAAATCTGCAGATTTTGATCTATTTGCAGCCGTTACCAAAGGTAGTACTTCGCCACCAAAAACTTCTTCTCCTCCATAATACTCATATATAATCTGTGAAGCAGACTCTACATCAGTAAAAAGTGCGTGATGAGGATTTAATTTTATATTTGAATCAGATGCATCCAGTTTATGATCAAATGCCATATGAGCATTATCTACATATGGCAAATTTGTTACTATATCACCTGAACCTATTTCAACCTTTCCATCTTGCACATCTTTTGGATGCACAAATAAAATATCGTCAATCTTATCAAGCTTTTTAAGTAACACTGCACTTATAATTCCATCAAGATTACTTCTTGTAACCAATCTATACTTTTGTATATTATCCATTATCTTTTCCTTTATCTTTTTTTATTTTATATAGCTGGTACACGAAGACGCTGACCTACATAGATGAAATTTGGATTTTTTATAAGCTCTGGATTTGCATTAATGAGTTTGTTATACTCATTAATTGACCCATATGCTCTTTTAGCAATTAGAGAGAGTGTATCACCAACTTGAACAACTATTACTCGCATCTCATCCTCTCTTGTAGATACTTCCTTGGAAATCAATGTTGTATATTTTGATTTTGGGCTATCTTTTGTCTCTATATTTTCTAACACTGCACCTAAATCTCTCGAAAGATTTGCCAATTCATCACCACTTTGTGCATCTTGTGAAACTACAACTTTATTGTAATTATCTATTGTAGTTTTACTCTTTTTCTCTGTTGCTTTTTTTGTTTCATCTATATCTTCCATATTTAAAGTAGTATCTATATCTGTAATTTGATCCACTTGTGCATTTTCAAGCAAAGAGATAAGTGCTTCATCTTCATTACTTTCAACATTTTGTACTGGTTTTGTATTTTGCTGTTTTGCCATTTGTGCCATTACCAATTGCATCATAGCTTGCATCTCTTTTTGTGTATACATTTTCTTACTTATATCCTCAGATGCAACAGGTTTAGGTTCAGCAAATAATTGACTCATACCCCCACTTGTAAAGTATTTATACCCAAAGACAACTACAACAACAAATACTCCAGTAAGAATCAATATAATCAAAACTTGAATAACAGAACCTAAAGAAAAGCTACTACTCTCTTTGCTAGAAACAGCTCTCTCTGTATTGTATGTAATAAAATCTTGCTCTATATTTTTCTTTTTCTTAAACATTGTTATCCCTTTTTATCTTATATTCTCTTTTTGTACTACGGTTGTTAAACCTAAAAGTTTCCAACCTTGAAATCCACTTCTATAGTAAAATATCTTATCAGCAGGAAATCCAAACTTTAACATCCCTTCAATCAGATGTCGTGACTGCTCATCCCATATACCATTACAAAATACTGCTAACTCTTTTACCTTGTCAAAATTCCATTTACCATCTTTTTTAACTTCCATACCTAAAAGCTTAAAGACCTTTTTAGCAACTTTTCTGTCATCTGTTTGAAACATAGTAAAAGGTATATTGATAGCTGAGGGAATAGTCTCCAACTCATACCAGCTCTTCAATCTTGCATCTACAACCAAGCCTCTACCTTTTGATACTTTATCTCGCAAAAAATGTACTATTTCGACCTCAGCAACTGTCTTAACATCTTTGTTTACACTTGTTGTATTTATACAAAATGGAGGACAAACTCTAGATGTTTTTGTATAATCGTCCATTAAGAGATTATTTGTATCTTGAATTCTACTAATCTTAATTTTTTGCCCCATATGATTTATATAGAGATATGGAATATCTTTTGTTATCTTCACAACAATATCGCTATTTGCAAATAGACTATTTACAAAAACAAGCCCTGATAAAATTAAAAATCTAAATATATACATCTTTTTCTCCTAATAATCTGCTACAGTTTCACTCAATAAAACTGCTTTATTCATTTCAGCCAATAATATTGGATTTTGTGAAACTATCACTGCCAACTCTTTTTTTTCAAGTTTTTTCTCTAAATATAGAGGTTTTAACTTTTCCCAAATTCCTGCAACTGTTTGTAACTGTTTTGATATTTTTTCATTGCTTGGCTTTACGATTTTTAAATTTGCATCCCCTTGGATTAATGTTTTAAGAGATGTATCAAAGAGTGAAACAGTATTTTGTAGCTCTTTATTATTTGCGTCTGTTTCTACCTTTAACAAAACCAACAACTTCTCTTTTGTCATCTTTTGAGTAAGCATTCTCTGCTTTCCAGCAATATCTACAATATTTGCCCGGGCTTTTTCTAAAAATGTCTGTTTTTCACCTGAATGCTTAAAAGTTTGCACAAGTTGATTTGACATTTTGAGTAACTTTTCGTTGTTTTTAATCACATAACCCAATGCTTTAATATCTTTTTTATCATTTTTAATAATCTTTTGAATATTTTTCTCAAATAACCTCCACTCTTGTTGTAAAGATTTAATAGAAGCTATAATTTTTTTATCTTTAGATGCAGGTAGTCCCAACGAGGAATCGCCACTTATAAAACCATTTAAAGTTTTTTCATAAAGTTTAGATGATTTCCTCAATTTGTCTATATTTTTTGATTTATCAACTCCTAAATATATTAACAGTGATAGTTTAGTCATCTTCTGTGTTAACATCCGTTGCTTTCCTGAGAGGTTGATTACATGCGAGTGTAGATTCTTTTTTTGCATATATTGATTTACCAGTGAAGAGAGTTTTAGAGCCTGTTTTTCCCTGTTAATAGACTTTTCGTACAACTTTACAGTTTTATCCATCTGAGAGAGTAAGATATCTAAACGAAAGATAGTATTATTAACTGTTTTTTTATCATAAATACTTTTTTGAAAAGTTGGTTTAATTTGGCTCCATAGATTTTGTCCAACCTTTAACTCTTTTTTTATATTTGGTAGTTTTGCACTCTCTAACTGTAACGATTTATCTCCATATTGTAAACCTCTCAATATCTTTTCAAATAATTTTGCTGTTTTTTGTAGATTTTTCTTATTCTTAGATGCATCTAAACCTTGTGAAATAAGTAGCAACTCTTTTGCCATTTTTTGTGTCAACATCCTTGTTTTTCCAGAGAGATTAACGGCTTGAGCTTTTTTGGATGTACTTGTTTTACTTAGTGCAACATACAAATCTACAACTTTATTCATCTTTTTTAAAAGTTCAAGGTTTTGTGTTTTTATTTTTATATAGCTATTTTTATTTGCAGTTTGATTTATCACCTTCTGAATATTTGAGTCAAATTTTTTCCATATTTTTTGTACAGCTTTTAACTCTCTTTTTACTTTTGGGTCATTAGAAGCTTTTATTTTTAAACTTGCATCTCCATTTATGATAGCATTTAAGGTTTTATCAAACAGATTTCTACTTCTGATTAATTTTTTTAAATTTTCATCTTTTGCAATACCAGCTTTAACTAAAAGAGCCTCTTTAGTTATCTTTTGTGATAACATCCTCTGTTTACCCGCTAAATTGATACTTAGTGCTAACTCTTTATTTGTAAGCCCAAAAGCTGTTATAGGTAGCAATATAATCATACATATCATTAAAAATTTTCTTTTCATACTTTGGATCCTAATCTTTTGGCTCTATTGTTGTTAAACCAACAATTTGCCAATACTGCATACCACCACGGTAGTAAAAAATTTTATCTTTTGGATAACCTAAACGAATCAAATTTTCCATCGCAACCACTCCTTGTTTAGACCACGGACCATTATCAAATACTAACAATCTCTGTGCATCGTTAAAATACCATTTTCCATTATCTTTATTTGCCCCAAAGAGACTAAAAATTGACTCTATAAAAGTGTTCTCTTTATCTCCTAATAAGATAGAAAATGGGACATTAAGTGCACCTGGGATTGTCCCCATTTTGTACCATTTTGGCATTCTTGCATCTATAAGTAAGCCCTCATTTTCACTCACTTGTTTTTTGATAAAATCAATTACATCAAGTTCACTAATAGTCTTTATTCCTTTGATTGGCTCAAAGGGTTGAATATCAAATGGCTCTGTTGGTCTTGATGTTTTTGTATAACTATTTTTAAGCTTATGTTTTACATCTTGAATTCTTTGAATTCTGATATTTTCTCCATTTACATCTACATCAACATATGGTAACCCTTCAACTATATTTACCTTCATTGCAATAACTGTAGAAAATCCCAATACTAAAAATATAAAGCTTTTAAATAAAAACAATATGTTTCTCTCTCTCATCATAACACTCCTTGCCCCTAATATCGTCCAAACAAAAAAAAATTATAATGATTATTAATTTGGTCGATTTTGCATTATAGATTATTTATAAGGACATTAAACTATGGCACTTTTTAAAAAAGAGAAAAGCGAGAAAAAAAAGTATTTTAGCTCTGCTACTATTATCACCCAAGGAACAACTTCTATTGGAAATTTTATTGGCAATGACTCTATACATATTGATGGGCATGTCAAAGGGGATGTTAAAGTAAACAATGTAGTAATAGTTGGTACAAGTGGTACTGTTGATGGAGATATAAAAGCCCAACAGGTTATCTCTAGTGGCAATATAGAGGGAGATATTATCTGTGATAGTTTAGAACTTTTAGAGACTTCAAAAAGCCAAAGCCAAATCAAGGCAAACAAAGTTCTTGCAAAAGGTACAATTATAGGAGATATCGCCTGTAGTGGTTTGTTTGTATCAGAAAATGCCATGGTAGAGTCAAATATTCAAGCAAAAAATATTACATCAGGCGGAACAATTGTGGGAAAATTAGCTTGTAAAGTATTAAAAATAGAATCAACAAGTTGCATAAAAGGAAGTATGTTTGCAGATAGAATTATAAATGAGGGAGGTCATGTGGAAGGATATATAGGGCAATATTCAGATGCACTGATAGATAATCCACAACTTGGTTTTTATGGAGCAATTTTAAATTCAAAAAAGAATATACCGCTATTAGAAAAATTAGATTATCATGTAGATATAGAAGAAGAGATTCAAAGTCAAGCTACTACATCTTGCCAAGAAAATAGAACAGATGATGCATATATAGATGTAGAACTTGAGACAGAAGAAGAATTATGTAAAACAGTTATGGTATAATTTATAAAAAAGGTTAATCATGTGTATATTTTGCAAAATTGTAGAGGGTGAGATACCTTCAAATAAAATTCTTGAAAATGATGAGTTTTTATGCTTTCACGATGCAAATCCTAGAGCACCCATTCATCTTTTAATTATCCCAAAAGTTCATATTGAGAAGTTTCAAGATGCACCTGCTTCTATTATGAGTGCAATTACCCCTTTCATACAAGAAGTTGCAACAAAGATGGGATTAGATTTAAGCGGATATAGGCTTATTATCAACAATGGAGAAAATGGAGGACAAGAAGTACCTCACCTTCACTTTCATCTTTTAGGGGGAACAAAGCTTAGCTGGCCTCACTTTAGTAAAGAGGCAACACATAAATCTCTCTAACTAATACGGTCTTTGTGGTACTCCATTTTGTATCACATTACCAGGGGATTTATACTTACAAACAATTACATATCCTCCTTTTAAATCACCAGCTTTGTACTTAGCTTTAGCACAACCAACATACTGAGTATCTTTCCAAATAATCTGTGTATAATGTCCACAAGTATTATATTGTGTAAGACCTTCTATTATAGGGTTAGAAGAGTTTACACTGCAACTATTGTCACTATAGTTATAATACTTTTTTTCAACATACCAATTATTAATAGCATCTCTAAAAGCGATATTACTATTATCAGTTGTTGCATATAGATTTTCACCATAAGGTCCATTATCATAACCATTATAATTTTTAGGGTCATGTTTAAATTCACCACTATTAGCTAAAGTATTTGCATGACTTTGTGCATCTTTTGCTATCTCATCACTCCAAGATAAAGCAGAGCCATTATATACTTTGGCTCTTATCTCATTATGTCTATCTAATCCATCTTGTTCATCTGTCTCTTTATCTATCGTGCTAATTTGCTCTTTATCTTTATTTATAGCATCGTCTATACTATTTTGTAAATCCGAGGTACTGCATCCACTAACAATCAATAGTGTGACAAACAATAAACAAATTTTATACATCATAATTTTCTATCCATTTTTTAAAATATTTTATTTGGTCTTTTGTTGATTTTATAGAAGTTCCGCCGTATGAAGCTCTTGCATTCATTGAATTTCTAAGATTTAAGAACTCTAAAACATTTTCATTTATCCTACTATCAGCGACTTTTAACTCCTCTAAACTCATTTCACTTAAATCAATACCCGATTTCTCAGCCTGTGCAACGATAGCACCTGTTATCTTATATGCATCTCGAAATGCCATGTCGCACTCTCTAACAAGATAGTCAGCCAAATCAGTAGCACTAAGATGCCCAACTTTACAACCATTTTCCATAACATCTATATGCACACTCATTGTTGCCATAGCTTCATTTAAGATGCGAAGTGAAATAGTTGCAGTTTCAACACTATCAAAGACTCCCTCTTTATCTTCTTGCATATCTTTGTTGTATGCTAAAGGCAAACCTTTTAAGACTGTTAAAAGTGAGATAAGATTTCCATACACCCTACCAGTTTTACCTCGAAGAAGCTCTGGAACATCTGGATTTTTCTTTTGTGGCATGATTGATGAGCTTGTTGAGTATTCATCACTCAAAGAGATAAATCCAAATTCACTACTTGACCAAAGCACTAACTCCTCACAAAGCCTAGAGATATGAGTCATAAGAGTTGAAATATTAAACAAAATCTCTAATGCAAAATCTCTATCACTTACAGTATCAAGACAGTTTACAGTAGGAGCATCAAATCCAAGTTTTTTAGCTGTATAATCTCTATCTATCTTATAAGGTGTACCAGCAAGAGCAGCACATCCAAGAGGAGAGAAGTTGTTTCTTTTAAAACTATCGCTAAATCTCAAAATATCCCTTTGAAACATAGCCACATATGCCAACATATGATAACCAAAATTTATAGGTTGGGCATGTTGGAGATGTGTAAATCCGGGAAGCAAAGTGGAGCTATTTGCATCTGCAATATCTAACAGTGTTTCTATAAGTTTGAGGATTAATTTCTCTAAATTTTTACTATTTTTTTGTACATACAGACGAAAATCAAGAGCTACTTGATCATTTCTACTTCTTGCAGTATGAAGTTTTTTCCCAGCATCTCCGATGATTTCGGTTAGTCGTTTCTCAATCGCCATATGTATATCTTCATCAGCTATATCAAAAACAAAACTACTCTCTTCTATCTCTTTTTTTACTTGTGCTAATCCACCTATTATCTGGTGTAACTCTCTTTGACTTATAATATCTTGAGCTTGAAGCATAGATGCGTGAGCGATTGAACCTTCAATATCTTCTGCATATAATTTTTTATCAAACATCAAAGATGCATTAAATTCATCTAAAAGCTTTGAACTTTTAGAGCTTGCTCGTCCTGTGGCTAACTTTCCCATCAAATTCCCTTTTAATTAAAGTCCTGGTAGTCTTGGAATTTTATTTAATTTACTATTTTTATAATAAAATCCCCACCCTTTTTTAAGCCAATGTCCAACGATAGGCATAGGAATCATAAAAGCTCTTTTTTGGCTTCTATATATAAATGAAGCACCATCTCCACTATCCATAATACATAATATATTGATATGTTCTTGATACCCTTTTAGGTTTGGATTTTTATCCTCTTTTGCTTTGATATTATAAGCTGTAATTTTTGCCATTGCCTCTGCTAAATGCCCTTGTTTTGCCTTCCAACTAGGTCCTTCTAACGAAACACAATCGCCAATAGCAAAAATATCATCTTTTTTATAAACTTCACAATGGTCATTTATCTTAATCAATCCACTATCACTTAATGGTAAGTCTGAATTTTGAAATACCTTATGCCCATCACCAGCAGGAATAAACATCGTAAAATCACTCTCTAAAAAGATATCATCTTCAAATAAAATACCATCTTCTTTAAACTCTACTATCTTTTTACCTACTCTCACTTTGATATCAAGTTTTTTGAAAATCTTATCCATCATCTTTAATGCACCTTCACCCATTCTCTTCCCAGGTTCTTTCATCGGTGCAAAAAATGTCAATTCATAGTTCTCTCTAATTCCAAGTTTTTTGAGTTTATTGTGAAAATTAAATAGTAATTCAAACGCTGGACCACCCCTAACATTGCTACTATCTTTTGAGTTTGAACCAAATCCAAAAGATACTTTGCCACTGCCTTTTTCAATAAGAGAATCAAATTTTTCTTTAATCCTCAAAGCATCTTTTGGATTACCACAAATACTTATTGTGTGTTCTATTCCCTTATGATGCATCTTACCACTACCCATAGCGACAACAAGATATTCATAATCATAAGTTTTATTTTTGCAATAAACTTTCTTTTCTAAACTTTTGATAGATTCTACTTTATCAACAACAAGTGTGAATTTGTGAACATCTTGAAGTTTTGAAAGAGGTATTTTTACATCTTCATATGAGCAACCATTAGTAGGAACCCAAATAGAGGTAGGATAAACATAAAGATATTCACGGTCTGATATAAGAGTTACTGAGAAATTATTTTTTCTTAGGTAGATGGCACACTCAACCCCAGCAAAACCACCACCTAAGATAAGAACTTTTTTCATTTTTTACTTTAGCTTTGGTCCAGCAACAGAGTAGTCAAACTCTGCGTCTTCTCCAAGATACTTTTTAAAATTTTCTATATAAAGTTTAGCTAAATTATCTCTAGTTGCTTTATATGCCTCTTTATCTGCCCAAGCATTTTTAGGATTTAACACTTTTGTATCAACATCAGGCAAAGTTGTAGGATAGTGAAATCTAAAAGTATTTGTTGTAGCAAACTCACTCTCTAAAATTGAACCATTCATAATTGAATCTATACAAGCTCTCGTAGCCTTAAGACTCATTCTCTTACCAACTCCATATGCACCACCAGTCCAGCCAGTATTTACAAGATAGACATTTACATCATGTTTTTCTATCTTCTCACCTAACAGCTTTGCATAAACAGTTGGATGAAGTGGCAAAAATGCTTCACCAAAACAAGCACTAAATGTAGCAACAGGCTCTGTAACACCTCTTTCAGTTCCAGCAACTTTTGCAGTATATCCACTTAGAAAATAGTACATAGCCTGCTCTTTTGTAAGCTTACTAACAGGAGGAAGAACACCAAACGCATCTGCACTTAAAAATATAATATTTTTAGGATGTCCAGCTTGAAGCGACGGTTTATGATTTTCTATATGCTCAATTGGATAAGAGACTCTAGTATTTTCAGTTTTAGTAGCATCATTATAATCTACTTTTCCATCACCATCTGCAACAACATTTTCTAAAAGTGCATTTTCTCTAACTGCACCAAAAATTTCAGGCTCACTTTCACAATTTAAACCGATACATTTAGCATAACAACCGCCTTCAAAATTAAAGACACCTTCATCATCCCAACCATGTTCATCATCACCTATTAAACTTCTTTTAGGATCAGCTGAGAGTGTTGTTTTTCCAGTTCCAGAGAGTCCAAAAAAGAGAGCTGTATCACCATCTTTCCCAACATTGGCAGAGCAGTGCATAGGAAGTTTACCTTCAAGTGGAAGCCAATAGTTCATCATTGAGAAGATACCTTTTTTCATCTCCCCACCATACCAAGTACCACCAACAATTGCAATATTTTCTTCTATATTAAAGATTACAAATACTTCAGAATGCAAACCATGCTCTTTCCAATTTTCATCTACAATACTACAAGCATTATAAAAAATAAAGTCTGGATTAAATCCTTTTAACTCATTCTCTTTTGGTCTGATAAACATATTTTTTACAAAATGTGCCTGCCATGCAATTTCTGTTACAAATCTTATACTTTTTTTACTTGTTTGACTTGCTCCACAAAAAACATCTTGTATATAGATATCTTTATTTGAGAGTTGATTTTTTACTTTCTCAAAAAGAGTATCAAAAACCTCTTTTGAAGTTTCAAAATTTATATTGCCCCAAGCAATATATTTACTTGAGGGGTCTTGTTTTACAAAAAATTTATCCTTTGGACTTCTACCAGTAAATATACCAGTGTCAACCATCATAGCCCCACTATCAGAGGCTTTTAAACCATTTTTCAACTCTTGTGTTTTTAGCTCTTCATAACTAGAGTTATAAAAAACATTTCCAACTCCAGATAACCCCATACCCTTTAAATCTTCGGCCGTAACCATTCATAATCCCTTAAAAGTTTTATCTATACAGTTTACATCAGATAACATTAAATATTATTGAAATATAGATATCAAAACACCAGCCGCAACTGCTGAACCGATTACTCCCGCAACATTAGGACCCATCGCATGCATAAGCAATACATTTGATTTATTTGCCTCTTGTCCAACTTTACTAACTACCCTTGCTGCCATTGGCACAGCAGAAACTCCTGCCGCTCCAATAAGTGGGTTAATAGGCTCTTTACTAAATTTATTCATAAGTTTTGCCATCAAAACTCCTGCTGCTGTTCCTATTGAAAAAGCAATCAAACCTATCATCATAATTCCTAAAGTTTCAGCTACTAAAAATTCATCAGATGCTAATTTTGAACCAACTGCAAGTCCTAAAAATATTGTTATAATATTGATAAGTGCATTTTGCATCGTATCACTAAGTCTATCTACAACGCCAGACTCTTTTGCAAAGTTACCAAAACATAAAGCACCAATTAGTGGAGCTGCAGATGGGAGGAAGAGCATAGTAAGCATAAGTACCGTCAATGGGAAAATCATCTTCTCCATTTTTGATACTTTTCTTGTTGTAACCATCTTAATTTGTCGTTCTTTTTCAGTTGTCAATGCCCTCATAATTGGAGGTTGAATAACAGGAACTAATGCCATATAAGAGTAAGCAGCAACCGCAATAGCACCAAGAAGCTCTGGTGCCAATGCACTTGCTATAAAAATTGAAGTTGGACCATCTGCCCCACCAATGATACTAATCGCAGAAGCTTGCTCTAGTGTAAAATCAAAAATTCCAAGCTGTGAAAGCGTTGCAGCACCAACTAGTGAACCAAAAATTCCAAATTGTGCAGCAGCTCCTAAAATTGCAGTTTTAGGATTTGCTAAAAGTGGTCCAAAATCTATCATCGCACCAACACCCATAAATATTAAAAGTGGAAAGAATTGATTTGAAATACCTATCTCGTATAAGATACCAAGCATCCCATCTGGTCCTGCAATCCCTGCTAGTGGAATATTTGCTAAAATACCTCCAAAGCCTATAGGTATAAGAAGCAGAGGTTCAAACCCCTTGGCAACTGCAAGATAGAGAAGAGTAAAACAGATAAGAATCATTATAATACGACCAAAACTCTGCTCAAAAAAGCTCATATCTTTACCATGTGCTGTTTTTACCCCCTCTTGTGGATTAAAAATTGCACTTATTCCAGTAGATTTAAAAAAACTACCAAAAAGCTCCGTCACAGTCTTTGGCTCATAAGGTTTTACTTCTGTAACTTCATCTGAAGCAACATCATGGGTTGAAGATGCACTTGAAAATGTTGGAAACAAAATTGTTAATACAAAAACAATTGAAAAAAGAAACTTTTTCATAATTTTCCTCTACTCCATAGTCGCAAGCAATTGACCATCTGCTACGACATCATTTGTATTGACTTCGATACTTTTTAAAACTCCATCTTTTGGTGCAGGAATATCAATCTCCATCTTCATAGCTTCTAAAATCATAATAGGATCTCCCTCTTTTAAAGTATCTCCAATGTTTGCAACTATTTTCCAAACATTTCCTGGTGTTTGTGAATGTACTTCAACTTCGCCCTTTGCACCATCTATAGCAGGTGCTGTAGTAGCTGAAGCCACTGGTGCAGGTGCAGCATTTGTGACTGTAACTTCACCATTGTGTCCTTCGACCACATCTACATTATATTTTGTACCATTTACAACAACTGTATATTGTCCTGCCATTTCATCATTTCCTTTTTTTATATTTGTTACTGCCCCACTTGAGCCTTCGTTTGAAGCTTGATCAATTTTTCTTACATTTGCTACTGCTTCACCTTTTAAAAATGCTATTCCTTTTACATCACAAGCTGCTACTATGAATATATTTTCATCTGTCAATTCTAAACTGTTTTCACTAAGCATATTTTTAAAATACTCTAACGATTTTTTCTCATCTTCATCAGCAATTAATCTCGCACTTTTTGTTGTAGGCTCTAATTTTAACTGCTTAGATGCTAATTCTATTATCTCACTATCAGGAGTTGTTGGAGTTTTACCAAAATATCCTAAAACCATTTTTCCATATCCATCAGCAATCTTTTTCCAAGGACCAAACATTACATTGTTAAACGCTTGTTGAAAATAAAATTGTGAAACAGGTGTAACAGAAGTTCCATATCCACCCTTCTCAACAACCTCTTGCATAGCTTTTATAACTTTTGGAAATTTATGTAAGATATTGTTATCTCTCATCATTTGAGTATTTGCGGTCAATGCACCACCAGGCATTGGTGAAAATGGTATAAGAGGAGAAACTTGAGTAGCTTCTGGAGGCATAAAATAATCTTTAAGACAATCTTTAAGAACATCTTCATACTCTAGAATTTTTGAAGTTTCTAATCCACCAAGGTCAAATTTAGTTCCTTTTGTAGCATGAAGAAGAGTTAATATATCAGGCTGGCTTGTACCACCACTAACAGGACTTGCAGCTAAATCAATTCCGTCTGCTCCAGCTTCAAGGGCAGCTAAATAACAAGATACACTTACACCTGCTGTTTCGTGAGTATGAAGTCTTACATGAACATTTTCAGGAAGCAATTTTTTTGCCATAGATATAGTCTCATAAACTTTATGTGGACTAGAAGTTCCACTAGCATCTTTGAAGCAGACACTATCATATTCGATTCCAGAATCTAAAATTTCTCTAAGTGTTCTTTCATAAAATGCCACATCGTGAGCACCTTTGCATCCTGGAGGCAAATCCATCATCGTTACAACAACTTCATGATTTAAACCATGTTTTTTGATACATTCACCACTAAATTTTAAATTTTCTACATCATTTAAGGCATCAAAATTTCTAATAGTTGAAGTACCGTGTTTTTTAAACATTTTAGCATGTAAGTCTATAAGGTCACTACTACCCGTATCTAATAAAATTGTATTTACACCACGAGCTAGTGTTTGAAGATTTGCTTCAGGTCCTACAATCTCTCTAAACCTATCCATCATATCAAAGGCATCTTCATTTAAGTAAAAAAAGAGTGATTGAAACCTAGCTCCACCTCCAAACTCAAAATGGCTAATTCCCGCATGCTTTGCAGCTTCTACTGCAGGGAAAAAGTCTTCCATCAAGACCCTGCCTCCAAAAACAGACTGAAATCCGTCTCTAAAAGTAGTATCCATTATATCTATTAATTTTTTTGCCATTTCCTACCCTATTTTTTTTTATAATCTGTAATTGCAGCGGTAATTGCAGCAATTACCTCACTATCATCAGTGCTTTTAGTTACAACTGGAGCTTTTGGTGTTACCTTTTTCTCTTTCTCTGGGAAATATTTTTTGAATATTTTTTCTTGTAGCTTAAGTACATAAATAAGTAGCAATAAAAATGAAAAAACTGTACCCATGCCAAGAAGCATGAATTTCAATCCTTCAGTAATATAATTTACCTCCATAGATCTTCCTTTTTACAAAATTTTATTGCGAAAGGATAGCACATATAATATTAATTATTAGAGATGCCCTTAAGAAATTGAAGCATTTTTTTTCGTTGTAACTTACGAGCATAATCAGCTGCAGATAAATTCATGCTATCTCTAACACTTAAATCTCCACCATATTTAATTAAAAGCTTAACTAATTCTATATTTCCATAACAAGTAGCTTGTATTATTGGAGTTAATCCACTTTTTCTTTTTGTTTGACTTGCATCCACATTTTTATCAATTAGTAGATATTTTATAAATTCCATATTTCCACTAACAATTGCTTCATCTAAGAGTCCAACACCTTGTTTGTCGGTATAATTTACATCTACACCATTTTCAACCATAAGCTTTAGTGTATCAAATGAGCATCTTTTTCGTAAGGCATAAAATATAAGACACTCTTCATTTTCATTATCTTCATTTTCAACAATTTGATTAAGATCAATACCCTTGCTAATCTCTTTTTTTAACTGAAGATAATTATCATTTGAAATTATCTCTTTTATATTAGACATATTTTTCCCTCTAACCTAGAATTTAAATTCTAATCCAAGATTATATCCCCACATCGAATTTGTACCATCTTCTTCTAAATAATTTACAGCATCTGCAAAAATTTCACTATTACCAATTGTACTATATTTTATCCCTGTACCATATGTAAATCCTAATTTATCAGAAGAACCTGTTAAATTAGACCTTCCAAAGCCTAATAGTGCATAAAGATTAACATCATCAAATAGATTAACATTTGGTTTAAGATAAAGAGCTAAACTATCAAATTTTGGTGTTAATACAGAATTTACCATACCGTGTGCTCCTCTAAATTCAACAGAAAGATTATCCACAATCTCATAACCTATGTTTATAGTAAAACCAATTTGCCTATCATTTCCAGGTTCTTCTGATAAAACTGTAGCGGTACCTTGTGAATTAGAAGCCATTGCTGTAAGAGAAAAACCAAAATAGAGACCAATTGGCTCACTTTTTTGTGATAAAACTGGAGAATCTGATGTAAATTCAGACTCTTGTGAGTCGCCATTCATACTCTTATCAGCAGCGGCAGCCAATCTAGCTTCTATATCTGCATCATTTTGATTTAATTTAGGATTCTTTGATTTATCTTTATTTTGTCCGTTTATATCGAGGGAGTCATCTGTCAATTGTTTAGTAGGCGACTGTTCACTTTTCTCTTTTTCAGAAGATTCGATACTTTTTTTGGGCAATAAACCATCTTTATTATTTGTATTGTCTACACCTGTCACTAAAGGTTTCATATCTACTTGTTTATCTTTGAGAGAAGACTCTTTTTTTTCAATAGCTTCTGCAATTTCTGCGGCTATTGCCTCTTTTATATCATTCTCTTCATAATCAACTAAAGCTTTTATATCAGGACCCGCATAGCTTAGTCTAGTAAGTACAAAAACTCCAATAAGAACACTCAACTTCTTCATGAAAACCTCGTGAAAATAAATCTTTCTTATTAATATACCATAAGTTTAAATTATTTAAGCTTAATTAAAAAATCATAAAGATATGTTAAATAAGACTACTCTTTAAATTGATATTCAAGACCTAAACTATACCCCCACATAGAGTTTGTATCCTCTTTATCCAAATAATTTATTGCATCCCAATAAACCCCTACATAATTTAAAAAATCATATTTTATTCCATACCCGTAAGAGAGTCCTGTTCCACTTGTACTACCGTGCAAATTTGATTTACCATAACCAAATAGACCATATATATTAATAGTATCTGTAATATTAACATTTGGTTTAAGATATAAAGCAATATTTTGAAATTTAGTACCCTCATGCTTATCTAATAAGCCAAAATTAACTCTAGTTTCCACTCCAAGAAAATCATTTAGATTATAACCAACCTTTGCTGCTAAGCCTAATTGTCTTACTTGATCATCTTTATTAGACAAAATCTGTACTTTTGCATTTTTTCTACTTGCAATAGCAGTATTTGAACCACCTACATAAATACCACTTCCACTACCTTTGCCCAATTTAAAGAGTATTTTTGTTGAAGTTTTTCTCTTTTTCCCACTATTCTTTTTATCTAAATAACCACTAACAAATTGACCTTGTATACCTTTTTCTGTAGTTTTAGTCTTATAATTTTTACTATCTACAAACTCACCATATATAACACCATCCGCAAAACATAATGCACTTAACATAATAATACCGATGCCATATCTTAATTGTTTCATTTTGAACCTTAATAGTTATATCTAGTGATATATCGTAAATAAGGCAAAAATATTAACAATAAGGAGAATTTTTTTTAGAAAAAACTACATTTTGTAACAGATTTTTTTCTTAATTAAATATATTACATTTAATAATTTTAATAATTTTCAGCAATATTTATTGTTACAAATGATAAAATCATAATGTTTTATTCAAAAAACTTATAAAGAAGGAGTTAAAATGTTAAAAAAATTAGGAGCTTCAGTTGTAGCTATAACTATATCAGCTAGCGCAGCTTATGCCTTTGGTCCGCATGATGGACTTGATTGTCTTGGTTGTCACAGTCCCCACTTTGCTGTAGATGATAAAATATTTGCAGTAAAGAATGTTCAAATTACAAACCCAGTTAATGGTCAATCTTTAGAAGGATTATCAGCTGCTAAATGTCTTGGTTGTCACCAATTAGAGCAATTTGGAGGAGCTGGAATTCGACCTATTCATCTTCATACAACACACCCAATAGGTATTGTTCCAAATCCAAAAATCGCTTCTGTTCCGCCAAAACTACTAAAAGATGGAAAGCTTGACTGTATTAGTTGTCATGAACCACATCCTTCAAATAGCAATGCTCTGTATTTAAGAGTAGATGTAGGTAGTGGTGCAACAAATATACAAAAATTATGTGCAGTTTGTCACTCTTCAAAAGTTGATATGGCAAGTGCTGGTTTAGATGCAAACAATGTCCAAGTGTTTAGTGCTATGGATCAAGAAGCTGGTGCTGGATACTTCCCTGTAAGTGAAGTTAGAGCTCAAAATCAAACACCAAAATATATCAAACCTTTAGGTCCATTACCTAAAAATGATTTAGTACCTAACTATCAAGCACAACCTGATTGGGTATATGCACCAACAATCAATCCGTATGCTGAATAAAAAACATTAAACTAAAGGGAAATTTAGCCCTTTAGTATTACTAGTCCAAAAATAATTTTATATTTTAATAAAATGAGTTTACCTTAGATTTATAAGCAACCTGAGTTAGACTAACATTCAAACCAACAAAAGCTCTTTAAAATCGGTATTTACAATATTATTTAAGATATCAAAGTTAAGTAAATCCCTATTATTTTAAGAAAAATTAATAGAAGGCTTCTTTTCAAACTGATATAGGATCATTTTTTTGTGCTTTTGCTACTCTTTTTAGAAGTTTATCTCTTTTTTGTCTCTCTATCTTAGATATAAACTCTCTAAACTCATCTTTAAAACTACTTGGCACCAAAAAACCAATCTCCTCTTTTTTTCGACCACCTAATATCTGTATAATTCCATCCTGTTAAAAAAAATCACTAGACTTCCTAAGATTTGCTAATGTTGCTTCAATCATATAAAACCTTTTTTCATTTCATTGTTACATATTAGTTTATCATATTGTAATATCATAAAATTTTTTATATAACATAGACTCATAAATTATTAACAACCTGAATTTGACAAGTGAGGACATATCAATACGAAGTGGGACAAGTTTAAACCTATTTTATTTCTAAGCTACCTATTCGGCAGTTTACTAGTCAGAGAGTTGGAAAAATGAACCTATCTTTTTCTAAGCTACCTATTCGGCAGTTCACAACAAAGAGTTACAAGAGGTATTTAACAAATTATTTCTAAGCTACCTATTCGGCAGTTCACAATATCTCCATTTTGAGCCGAAATATTAACAATTTCTAAGCTACCTATTCGGCAGTTCACACAGGATAGCTGATGAGGCTATTTATTTTAGCTTTCTAAGCTACCTATTCGGCAGTTCACAAATATTATAGTATCCATCTTTTGGATATGTATTTCTAAGCTACCTATTCGGCAGTTCACAGATTCAAACAGGGGCATACATATAAATATATTTTCTAAGCTACCTATTCGGCAGTTCACCACTCATCATGGGAGGCACTGCTGTAGCCGTATTTCTAAGCTACCTATTCGGCAGTTCACTTTTAAAATCTGGGAATACTGAACTTTTTCATTTTCTAAGCTACCTATTCGGCAGTTCACAAGGTTATACAAATGTCGCAGTCGCAGAAAGTTTTCTAAGCTACCTATTCGGCAGTTCACAAATCAAAAATTCTTGATGCTCACAAAGCAGGGTTTCTAAGCTACCTATTCGGCAGTTCACTTTATTTTTGTGTACATTGCAATCACCTCTAATTTCTAAGCTACCTATTCGGCAGTTCACATTAATCGACCTAAATAGTCAGTCCTGAAAAACCCACTAAATCCCTAGATGAAGGGTTTTAGTAGTATATTTTAGCTATAATATCAACCAATAAAGTCTCTAAAAGAGTCAAATTCTTGGTCGGTGTAACCCCGCAGGCAC
>Ga0256834_1000989_pt1 | contig 19971 bp, 18 predicted proteins | sample 4281140metaG_FD_190536 | JGI IMG/M metagenome (GOLD analysis project Ga0256834, IMG submission 190536) | Hydrothermal vent microbial communities from East Pacific Rise, Pacific Ocean - 4281-140 | ecosystem: Environmental > Aquatic > Marine > Hydrothermal vents | place: Pacific Ocean: East...
AGCGATTGATCTCTCGTTTAACACCATGCCACCAATAAGCTGCACATCATAATGGCGCTGCCCTAAAGTTCTTTTTGCCGCCTCTCTTACGGTTGCAAAAGCTTCGACTAATAATTTGTCTAGTTTTTCGCCTTTTTCTAATCGCTTACGAAACTCATCAGTTTTGGCTTTTAATTGTTGGTCGCTAAGTTTTTCATACTCAGCCTCAAGTTCATTAATAGCGTTTACTCTTGGTTGATAAGATTTAATGCGTTTGTCATTTGCAGAGCCAAAGAGGCGTTTTTTAAGAGCTGCTACAACCATGATAATATATTCCTTTGAGCCTAAAACAGAATATAAACTGTAAAAAGGGCTAATGTTTGTTTTATAGGGGCGAGTGAGATGTAAGAGTGAGTTTGTCTATTGTCAATGTGTTTGGGCTTGTAAATTGCGTAATATTATAGTCAAACCATGTTTAATGACTAAATAATTTATTTTTGGAGAATATTAAAATGATATCTAAGCCCGCTATTGCAAAAAAATCTTTATTTTCTTTTGGGAGGTTTAACTCACTTGTTAAGGCGTTAGCCATTATTTTGCCGCTTGCTTTTAGTGCTAATATTGCTTTGGCACAAAATGAAGTTGACCCCAATGCAGTGGTTGCCAAAGTTGGCAATGACGTTATCACCGAAGCAGATTTAAGTTTTGCTGCAGAAGATCTGGCAGAAGATTTGGCTAGAGTGCCGCAAAGTGAGCATCGTGGTTTTTTAATTTCTGTAATGATTGATATGAAAATTATGGCACAGGCAGCTAGAAAAGTACAAATGGATAAAAGTGAGATATATGCTGCTCGTTTAAGTTATCTTGAAGATAGAGCTTTACGACGTGCTTATTTCACTAATGAAATTGGGGTGCAAATTACGCCAGAGTTAGTTAAAAAATCTTATGATGATTTTGTTGAAAAATTTGAACCACAAAAAGAAGTGCGCGCACGCCATATTTTAGTATCTAGCGAAGAAGACATTAAAAAAATAAAAACCGAAATTGAGAATGGTAAATTGTTTGAAATGGCGGCTATGGAATATTCAAGTGACACAAGGAGTGCAAAAGAGGGTGGAGACTTAGGATATTTTAGACATAAAGATATGACAGAGACTTTTGAAAAAATAGCTTTTGCGCTTGAAATTGGGCAGGTTAGTGAGCCTTTTGAAAGTCCATTTGGCTGGCATATCATTAAAGTAGAAGATAATCGCATGACTAGCCCGCCAACCTTTGAGCAAGTGCAGGGGCAATTGGCGCAGCAGCAATTAATTGTGAAATTTAATGAGACAATTATTGCTCTTAAAAACGATGTGAAAATTGAAATTACCGATTCTGAAATTTCTAAAGCTATTTTGGGCGAATAGGTGAAATTATAGGCTTGATATTATGCAAAAACTGCCAAAAGACAAATTGTCAAAAGTTAAAGGCGTTAAATTTGCAACCGTTGAAGCGGGGATAAAATATGAGGGGCGAAAAGATGTATTTTTTGCCGCTTTTGATCCCAATACAGTTGTTGCAGGGGTTTTTACTAAATCAAAATGCTCATCAGCGGCAGTAGATTTTTGCCGTAAAAACCTTAAGGGTGGCATTGCTCGGGCTTTGGTAGTTAATTCTGGCAATGCTAATGCTTTTACTGGCATGAAGGGTGAGAAGGCGGTTGAGTTAACCGCTCAAATTGCGGCTAAACAGTTGAATTGTGATGTTAGCGAGGTGTTTTTGGCTTCAACGGGCGTGATTGGTGAGCCGCTTGATGCTGAAAAATTCCGTCAAATTCTTAAGGCCTCTGATTTGCAATCTACGCCTTATATTGAGCCAGCAAAAGCGATTATGACTACGGATACTTATCCAAAACTGGTATCAAAAACTATTCAGATTGAAGGTGTGGATATTGTTATAAATGGCATTGCTAAGGGCGCAGGAATGATTGCGCCTGATATGGCAACTATGCTTAGCTTTATTTTTACTGATATGCCAATTAGTGCTGATGTTTTGCAAACTCTATTAAATAAATATATCAAACCCAGCTTTAATTCGATTTCGATTGATAGTGACACTTCTACTTCTGATACGGTTTTGGTGTTTGCCACTGGGCAAGCGGGAGAGGGGAAAGTTGCGTCTGTTGTTAATAAAAAGGATAAAAACGCTAAAATATTTGGCAAGGCTTTGGCTGAGGTTTTATTTGATTTAGCAATGATGGTGGTGCGTGATGGTGAGGGTGCATCTAAATTTGTGAAAATTAGTGTAAAGGGTGCAAAAAGCAATAAAAGTGCAAAGAAAATTGCGTTTTCTATTGCTAATTCGCCTTTGGTGAAAACTGCGATTGCGGGGGAAGATGCTAATTGGGGGCGGGTGGTTATGGCGATTGGCAAAGCAGGCGAGCCTGCTAATCGTGATAAAATATCAATTGCTTTTGGTAGTTTATTGGTTGCTAAAAATGGCGAGGCGGCGACTAATTATAGCGAAAAGGCTGGCAGTGAATATATGAAAAACAACGATATTGAAATTATTGTAGATGTTGGCATTAACAAGGGTAAAGCCAGTGTTTATACTTGTGATTTAACGCATGAATATATTTCAATTAATGCTGATTATCGAAGTTAAGGTATATCATGAAAATTCTTTTGGTTGTTAGTATAGCCCTTATTGATGCTGATCGGCGAGTTTTAATTGCTAAGCGTCCAAAGGGTAAATCTATGTCAGGCTTGTGGGAATTTCCTGGAGGCAAAGTTGAGAATAACGAAACTCCAGAAAATGCGCTTATTCGTGAACTTGATGAAGAATTGGGCATTTGTGTTAAACAGGCATGTTTAGCGCCATTGAGTTTTGTCTCACACGCTTATGATAATTTTCATCTTTTAATGCCTTTATATGTTTGCCGTAAATGGCAGGGAAATGTTCAGGCAATTGAGCATGCTGAACTTAAATGGGTAAAACCAAATCGATTGCATGAAGTGGATATGATGCCTGCTGATAAACCGTTAATTGCGCATTTGTGTGATTTGTTGTGATTTTTTAGAGAGAGTTTATGGAAAAAATACCAGCTAATATTAAAAAATTCTATTCAAATGAAGGTGGTGCAACTGCAATTGAATATGGTTTAATTGCAGCTTTAATAGTCATAGTTATTATTGCCTCGATTGCTTTGGTTGGGGGTGATGTGCAGGGGTTATTTGAGTCTACGGAAGATGATGTTACTGATGTTGTGAATGATGCTCTTAGAAAAATGTAATTTATTTATTTTTATTGCTTAGAACTTTTGTTAAACTCATTTTAGCACTTCCTGGTGCGAGTGGTTTTGGTTGACTAGCATCTGGCGACCAACCCAAAAGCCATAAAATATCTAGGCTTGCTCTAATGCGTCCGTCATCATCGCTTGCAATTTCTATGTAATTTTCAATTGCTTTGCTCAGATGTTTTTTTGTAACTGGTTGGTTTGGCTTTTGTTTTAATGGATTGCTAGCAGCAAAATTTTTGATTTCTTGCATTAAATTTAATGGCGAAGCATAGCGAATTATATGATGATCTATATCTGCCATTGGCATTGCAAAACCTGAGTTTTGTAATAATGAGCCAGCAGATTTCACATCAATAAATGGTGCAATCCGGCTGTAAGCACCTCCGATGATTTCCTCATCTGCTTTTAGCCAAGCTAAGCGCAATTCAGTGAAACTATTGCCACCAATTGCAGCAATTAGCATAAGCCCATCTGGGGTAAGGTGGGCGTTTATTTGCTTGAGATAATTTGGAACATTATTGGTTATTTGCAAATCAAGAAAAGAAATTATTAAATCGTATTTTTTATGCGGCAGAGTTAAGTTTTCTGCATTAATAAGCGCAATATTATTTAGCTTTTTTAGGGTGGAAAAATGCTCAAAGATTATTTCTCCGCCAATGGTGGCGCTAGTTTTGGGGAATGAGTTTGGGTTTGGTCCAATGATTATCGCATTATTAAACTTGCGTGAAATTGGTGCTAAGCGCTGATGAATATCATTGCTAATAAGCTTACCAATAAAATCATCTTTAATATATTTATTATTCAATCTTTGGGCAATTAAATCTCTATCAAAGAGTAAGTTTTTTTTATCTGAATTTTGCATGTTGATTTTATTTTATTTACATTAATTATTGTGCAATCATGCCCCTTATGAGCATAGAAAGCGAAATAGTCAAAAAGCGATTTAATTTTAATAAAAAAATGCTAGTGAATGCGAGCAATAAATTGCTTGATTTATTATATCCGCCAATTTGCGTGCATTGCCAAACTCCAGTTATAGAATCTGATGGATTATGCGCAAAATGTTTTAGTGCATTGCATGCAATTACAGATCCGAAATGTCCGATATTGGGCTTGCCATTTGAAGTGTCGCTTGGTGCAAATGCTACAAGTGCAGAGGCGATTGCTTATCCGCCTGAATTTAATCGTGCAAGATCGGCTTTTATTTATGATGATGTGGCGCATTCAATTGTGACAAGGTTGAAATATGGCGATAAACCAGAATTGGCGAAATTTTGTGCCGTTACTATGGCGGCTACTTGTGCAGAAGTTTTGCAGGGCGATCCTATTCTTTTGCCTGTTCCCTTACATAAAAAACGACTAAGAATGCGTTATTATAATCAATCAAATGAAATTGCTAAATTTTTAGCCAATATAACTGGGTTAGAAAATGCACCAATGCTGGCAAAAAGAATTAAGGAAACAAAACAGCAGGTTGGTCTTAATGCTTATCAGCGTAGTAAAAATGTAGCGGGGGCTTTTAGGGTTGAAGAAGATTTATTGCGCTTTGATAAAGAAAAAGCAATAGTTATAATTGATGATGTTATTACTACGGGGGCAACTGTTAATGCGTTAGCAAAAACTCTTAAAAAAGCTGGATATAAAAAAATTGATGTAATTAGCTTTGCTCGTGTTGTTAAGCAGGTAAATTATCCCATATAGAGGGATAACATAATTCAAAAAGAAGTTTTTATAAAATGTCAAAAATTCAAATCTATACTACCCTAACCTGTCCATATTGCTATGCTGCTAAATCTTTATTGGAGAAAAAGGGGGTTGATTATCACGAGATAAATGTGGGCAAGCCTGAAGTTCGAAGTAAAATGATTGAAAGAGCTAAAGGGCGACGCAGTGTGCCGCAAATTTTTATTGGCGATAATCACGTTGGTGGTTTTGATGACATGGTAGCACTTGATCGTGCAGGTAAGCTTGATGCGCTGTTAGCTGAGTAATGAGCAAATCAGTAAAAATTGCTGCAATTCAAATGTGTTCGGGAATTAATCCGAATAAGAATTTGGCAATTTTAGAAAAATTAGTTGCAGCAGCCACAAAGGCGGGTGCAACTTATGTTTTAACGCCCGAAATGAGCATATGTTTTGCTGGCTCAGGTGCTGATTTGATGAAATATGCCTCTACTTTTGAGAGTAATTCAGATATTATAAAATGCGTTGCTATTGCAAAAAACAACAAAATATTTTTACATATTGGCTCATTAGCGATAAAAGCTTCTAAGGGTAAATATTTTAATCGTTCGGTTTTATTTTCTCCAACAGGTGAAATAATCACTCATTATGATAAAATTCATTTATTTGATGCAAGTCCGCCAAATGATCGCCCTTATAAAGAGAGTAATAATTATGAAAGTGGAAATGAAATAATTACAGCAAAATTACCCAATTTTACGCTTGGTTTTTCTATTTGTTATGATTTGCGATTTCCTAGCCTTTATAATGAATTATGCCGCATAGGGGCTGAAATACTCGCAATTCCTGCGGCTTTTACCGTGCCAACAGGCAAAGCGCATTGGGAAGTTTTATTGCGGGCGAGGGCAATTGAAACTGGTTCTTTTGTAATTGCTGCAGCGCAAGGTGGAAATCATGAAAATAGTCGTGCTACTTTTGGTCATTCAATGATAATTGACCCTTGGGGTAAAATAGTTGCAAGCATGAATAATGATAGTGAGGGGTTTATCATTGCTAATATTGATATTAGTAAAGTAGACGATGTTAGAAAAAAGATTCCAACTTTATCAAATAAAGTTGTTTCTTTTGTTAAGCGTTAACCATAGTATGTAATAATAGGCTTAGTTATTTAGTTAAGGAAATAAAGCGTGATCCAATATTCGTTAGTTTGTGAAAATGAGCATAAGTTTGATGCTTGGTTTGCTAGTTCTAAATCTTATGAAGAGCAAAAAAATATCGGAATTGTTACTTGTCCAATTTGCACTTCAGGAGATGTACAAAAAGCACTTATGACTCCTATGGTGGCTATTGCGTCTGAAAATAAGCCTATTCAAGAAAAAGTTATGGTCTCTGTTGGTCATCCTGAGCAAAAGCAATTACGTGCGGCAATTAAAAACTTGCGTGATAAGGTGACAAAAGAAGCTGATTATGTTGGCGATAAATTTGCCGCAGTTGCTCGTCAAATTCATGATAAAGAAATTGATGCTCGTGGAATTTATGGTGAAGCAACTAGTGAAGAAGTAGCCTCGCTTGAAAAAGAGGGAATTGATGTATTAGCACTTCCAACTTTACCAGAAGAGCATAATTAGGGTTTTTTTAGAAAATATGGATTAATGTCATTGCAGTGTTCGCCACAATGAACTGCAAAGGGAGTGATCTTATGCTCTTGAGTTAAAACCAGTTGTCATGCTGGCAGGGATTACTGCGCCAAAAGAGCTTGTTTTTCCATTACTAACATATAATTTACATCTACATCTTTAGACAGTCGCCATTGATTTTTTAATGGTAAAAAGCTTACGCCGCTTTTGTCTTTTAATATCATATCATAACGTTTGAGCATTGAAATTAACTCATTAGGGGTGAGGAATTTATTGTATGAATGTGTGCCTTTTGGTAGCCAATTTAAGATATATTCAGCACCTATAATCGCTAAAGCAAAAGATTTTGCGGTTCGATTGAGGGTTGAAATAATCATAATGCCACCCGGCTTTACTAACTCAGCACAAGATTCTAAATAAAGCGGCACATTATCTACATGTTCCACTACTTCCATATTTAAGACCACGTCATATCGGGCAGTTTTTTTGACTAAATCCTCTGATGTTGTGGTTTTATAGTTGATTTTTAAGTCGCTAGTTATTGCGTGGCTTTTGGCAATGGCGATGTTTTTTTCTGAAGCATCAACGCCTGTGATTTTTGCGCCAAGTCGTGCCATTGGCTCGCATAAAAGCCCGCCCCCGCAACCAATATCAAGAATTGAGAGTTTTTTTAGTGGCTGGTTTTTGCTGCCATCGAGTTCAAAATGCGATAAAATTTGAGATCGAATATAGGCTAAGCGAGTAGGGTTGAATTTATGTAGCGGCTTGAATTTGCCTTTTGGATCCCACCATTCCTCTGCCATTGCGGCAAAACGTGCGACTTCTTCTTTGTTTATTGTGCTGGCGTTCATAACTTTTCTTTGCCTTAATTGTGTTTTTTGTAACATTTAGCATGTTTTTAGTAAAAAAAAGCCAGTAAATAAAGCCAAATGTTTTTAGGTAGTTGAATGGCGGCTTTGTTTGTGGCAATAGGCAGGCTAATAAAGGAAAGCCAGTGGCAAAATTAGTTATGAAATTTGGCGGCACATCGGTTGCTGACATAGAATGTATCCAAAAAGCCGCACGCCATGTAAAGCGTGAGGTTGATGCGGGCTATTCTGTCTGCGTTGTGGTTTCTGCTATGTCTGGGCAAACAAATAAATTAGTAGCTTTTACCGATGAGGCTTCAACTTTACATGATGCACGTGAATATGATGCGGTGGTAGCATCTGGTGAGCAGGTTAGTGCTGGACTAATGGCAATTGTGTTAAGTTCTATGGGAATTCCTGCGCGCTCATTCTCTGGTTGGCAAGTGCCAATAAAAACCGATGATGCACATTCTGCGGCTAGAATTATTGAGATAAATCCTAAAAATCTAAATGATAGTATGAATGATGGTTTTGTTTGTGTTATTACTGGCTTTCAGGGGGTTTCGCCTGCTAATCGAATTACTACTTTGGGGCGAGGTGGCTCGGATACTAGTGCGGTGGCGGTGGCGGCAGCAATAAAAGCAGAGCGCTGCGATATTTATACTGATGTAGATGGGGTTTATACCACTGATCCACGGATTGCGCCAAAGGCTCAGCGCTTATCTAGGGTTGCGTTTGAAGAAATGTTAGAGATGGCATCACTCGGTGCTAAAGTGTTACAAACCCGATCAGTTGAATTAGCAATGGCGCAAAAGGTTCGTCTTGCTGTAAGGTCAACTTTTGATGATGCTGATGCCGAGCAAATTGGCCCCAAAGGATCAGATCATAACGTGCCTGGGACATTAGTTTGTGAAGAGGAAGAAATAGTGGAAAAGCAAATCGTATCTGGTGTGACTATTGCCAAAGGTGAAGCTAAGATTACTCTACGTGGGGTGAAGGATTACCCCGGAGTTGCGGCTGCCGTATTTGGGGCTTTGGCTGATGAAAGAGTAATTGTTGATATGATTGTGCAAAATGTATCGGACGATGGACGCACAACTGATATAACTTTCACTGTGCCAAATGCTGAATATGACAAAGCAATGAAGGCGCTTAATGCAACTAAAGACAAATTTGAGTATGATAGAATTAGTGGCTCAAAAGGGCATGCTAAAATCTCAGTTATTGGAGTTGGCATGAGATCGCACGCAGGTGTTGCATCTTCAATGTTTAATGCTTTGGCTGATAAGGGTATAAATATTATGTTAATTACTACCTCTGAAATTAAAACCTCGGTTTTAATTGAGGAAGAATATGGCGAATTAGCGGTGCGATCATTGCATAGTTATTATGGATTAGACAAAGCTGACGAATAGATTTTTTCACGAAGGCATTATAAGGGAGTATATATGCCTAATAAAATTGGCGGGCCAGTAGTTTTGCTCAAGCAATTGCGCCAAACACTAGCAGAACCTTTGGGTGCGCAGGCTCGATTAGATAAAATTGTTGATCTTATTGCCAATAACATGAAGGCAGATGTTTGCTCTTTTTATGTTTTGCGTGGTGATAAAAAACTTGAGCTTTTTGCCACCTGTGGTCTTAAAAGTGAAGCGGTGCATGAAACAACTTTGCGTCTTGGTGAAGGTTTAGTTGGAATTATTGCCGCTGATGCTGAATTATTAAATTTGGCCGATGCACCAACTCACCCCTCTTTTGCTTTCAAGCCTGAAACTGGAGAAGAAAATTTCAAAGCTTTTCTTGGTGTGCCAGTGCTGCGTGCGGGGCAGACACTTGGGGTTTTAGTGGTGCAAAATGCTAATAATCGCGCCTATAATGAAGATGAAACTGAAGGGCTTTTAACTACGGCAACGATTTTGGCGGAAATGCTTTCAACATCAGATTTTGATAGTTTGGTTAAAGCTGGATCAGACATAGAATTGCGCCGCGCTCGCTCTATTAAAGGTGCTGGTTTTAGTGAGGGTATCGCCATTGGTGCAGTGGTTTTGCATGATCCAAGAGTGATTGTTAGAAATTTTGTTGCTGATGATATTGATGAGGAAATTGCTCGGCTTGATAAAGCGCTTGAAAAAATGCGAATGTCGATTGATGATATTTTTTCTAAATCTGATATGCAAATTTCATCTGATCATAGAGAAATTTTAGAGAGTTATCGTATGTTTGCCAATGATAGGGGCTGGGTGCGTCGTATCAGAGAGGCGATTGAGGGTGGACTGACGGCTGAGGCGGCGGTGGAGCGAGTGCAAAATGATACTCGGGCTAGAATGTTGCGCCAAAGCGATCTTTATATTCGTGATAGATTGCATGATTTAGATGATTTGGCTAATCGGTTATTGAGAACACTTACCGCTAATGGCGATGCAATTGAAGTAATGGAATTACCTGAAAATTCAGTCATTGTTGCTCGTACCATGGGGCCGGCGGAATTGCTTGAATATGATTTATCAAAAGTTGTTGGTATAGTTTTAGAGGAAGGGGCGGCGACTTCGCATGTGGCAATTGTTGCTCGATCGCTTGGTTTGGTTGCTGTTGGGGGGGCTGATCCTGCGGTATCTATTTGTGAAAATTTAGATGAAATTATTGCTGATGGCACAATTGGTATTGTGCATTTGCGCCCTAATGCTGATGTTAAAGCAGCTTATGTTGAAAAACAAAAACTAACGTCTGAACGATTAGCGCATTATGCAAAATTGCGTGACAAACAGGCGGTTACAAAAGATGGCACAAAGATTACTTTGTTGCAAAATTCGGGGCTTATTAGTGACCTTAAAAGCCTAGAGAAATCTGGTGCTAGCGGGGTTGGGCTGTTTAGAACTGAGTTGCAATTTATGATTGCTTCAAAATTACCAAAATTAGACGAGCAGGTTGAATTTTATCAACGGGCAATGGAGGCGGCAGGGGAGAAAAAAATAGTGTTTCGCCTGCTTGATATTGGTGGCGATAAAGTTGTTCCTTATATGCGCTCAGCACTTGAAGAAAACCCTGCTATGGGTTGGCGATCCTTACGGCTTGCGCTTGATAGACCCGGATTAATACGGGTGCAAATTAGAGCGTTATTATTAGCAGCAAATGGTAATGCGCTTAAAATATTAGTGCCTATGGTGTCGGAGACGGCTGAATTTTGCCAAGCAAAAGCAATGGTGGAAAAAGAAGTTAGGCGATTAAAAAAGCTTGGTGGCATTATTCCTAAAAAGCTTGAATTTGGTGCAATGATTGAAGTTCCATCTTTATTGTTTGAGCTTGATATTCTTTTACCTGAGGTAGATTTCATTTCGATTGGATCAAATGATTTGGTGCAGTTTTTAACTGCAAGCGATAGGGCAAACCCTCGAGTTGCGGAAAGATATGATGCAATTGCTTTACCTCGCCTTAGGGCTTTAAGATTGATTGTAAAAGCTGCAAAAAAACATAAAATTCCGCTAACTATGTGTGGTGAATTGGCTTCTCGCCCTCTTGAAGCTTTGGCGTTAATGGCCATTGGTATGACTTCGCTTTCTATGGGAGCTTCGTCAATTGGACCAATAAAAGAAATGGTTTTAGGGCTTGAATTAAAGCCGATTAAAAAGATAATCAAAAAAGCACTTAAAAATGGCTCTGAAAAAACAATTCGTCAAATTTTGACAAAATATGTGCAAGAGAAGAATTTATCGCTATAACAGCGTAAAAATAGTGAAAGTTTGCCTAATGGCCAAATTACCAAATGAAAAATTGACGGCGCTTGATGATAGATTTGTTTCGATTGAAGAGCAAATGGCGCAAAATCCTGACCCTGAAGAATATGTAAAGCTGGCTAAAGAGCATTCTGATCTTGCTGATATTGTTGCCAGTATTCGTGAATTTCGCCAAGTAGAAAGTGATTTGGCGGGGGCAAAAGAATTACTCAATTCTGAAGATGGCGAGCTTAAAGAAATGGCATTTATGGAAGTTGAGGAATTAAGCGAAAAAATTGAGAAATTCACTCATGATATTCGCCTATTATTATTGCCAAAAGATGCCGCTGATAATCGCTCAGTAATTGTTGAGTTAAGGGCGGGGACTGGTGGTGATGAGGCGGCATTATTTGCGGGCGATTTGTTTCGCATGTATCAAAGATATGCCGAACTTAACCGTTGGAAGACTGCAATTTTAACACAAAATGAAGGCGATATGGGCGGTTATAAAGAGATAACGCTTAATATTTCTGGCTCTGGTGTTTATTCAAAACTTAAGTTTGAATCTGGTGTGCATCGAGTGCAACGAGTGCCTGACACTGAAACTCAGGGGCGTATTCATACCTCGGCGGCAACCGTTGCGGTGCTGCCTGAAGTTGAAGATATTGATATTGAAATTAAAACTGAAGATATTCGTATTGATACCATGCGGGCTTCTGGCGCTGGTGGTCAGCATGTTAATACGACAGATAGTGCTGTGCGGATTACCCATGTTCCATCGGGCATTGTGGTTGTTGCATCAGCTAAAAGCCAACATCAAAACCGTGCAACCGTGATGAAAGTATTGCGCTCACGTCTATATGAAATGGAGCGGGAAAAGCGGGATAATGAAAGGGCTGATACACGGCGAGATCAGGTTGGCTCGGGTGATCGCTCTGGTAGGATTAGGACTTATAATTTTCCGCAAGGGCGGGTGACAGACCATCGGATAAATCTTACGCTTTATAAATTGGATAAAGTGCTTGAGGGCGAAGCGCTAGACGAATTAATCTCGGCGTTAATTACTGAAAATCAAGCCGCTCAGCTTGCAGCAATGGACGAAGAAAGCTGAGAATAGGTAAAGCTTGGCGCTTAATAAAAACTCGCTTTGAAACTGCAGGATTAGACAATGCTGCGCTTGATGCAAAGATTTTGGCTGAAGTTGTTTTTGAGCTTTGTGGCTTGCAATTAGCTCTGAATGAGAATGAAGAAATTTCTTTGGTTCAATTTAACAAGTTAGAAGAATTTGCAGCAAGGCGAATAAAGGGTGAACCGATTGCTCGTATCATTGGGGAAAAAGAGTTTTATTCGCTTAATTTCAAGTTAAATGAGGCAACATTAGTGCCTCGCCCTGAAACAGAAATTTTGGTAGATTTGGCGATTGAGCATATTAGAGATATTGAGCAGCCTAAGATTTTAGATTTAGGCACTGGCACTGGTTGTATTGTTATTTCGATTTTGGCAAATGCAAAAACTGCTACAGCAATTGGGGTTGACTTAAGCGAGTGGGCAATTTTCCAAGCACAAGAAAATGCGCTTAATAATGGGGTAGAGAATCGCTTGCAATTTTTATCTGGCTCTTGGTTCGATCCTATAAAAAAGCAGCAATTTGATTTAATTATTTCTAATCCTCCATATATTAAAACTGATGACATTTTATGTCTACAAAAAGAAGTGCGGTCTTTTGATCCCCTTTTGGCGCTAGATGGCGGCAAAGATGGGTTAACTCCTTATACATTAATTGCGAAAGGGGCAGATGAATATCTCAAGCCAAATGGCGCTGTGATGGTTGAGTTCGGGCAGGGTCAGGAGAAAGATATAAAAGCAGTATTTTTGGCGGCGGGCTATAATAATGTTAGAATATTTGACGATTTAGCGGGAATTAATAGGGTAATTGTCGCAAAAAAGTAGTTTTTTAAGTAAAATTGCGATTTTTTGCATTTTTTACTTGGACAAACGCTTATAAACAGTTAGATGTTATTTGTTGTTATTTTAGCGATATTGCTACTAACAATAGTCACCCGTTCATAACTAGATATTTGCCGCTTACTTTTAGAGTAAGAATTTTGAGAAAAACTAGGTTGATATTTAATGAAAATGGCGTGATTTTGATAAATTAAAACTATCATTAAAAAAAGAGCTTTTAGCATCTTATGAGACCAAATAATCAAAATAAACGTTCACGAGGCCGCAGTGGCGGCAATCGTAACAAACAGGGCGGAAACCCGCTTACTCGTAATTATGAATCAAATGGGCAGGGTGTAAAAATTCGTGGTAATGCCGCTCATATTGTTGAAAAATATGTGCAATTAGCACGTGATGCCCACAATGCTAGCGATAGCGTTGCTGAGCAAAACTATTTGCAACATGCTGAACATTATTTACGTATTGTAACGGCGGCAACTGCGCAAAATTTGGCTCGTCAAGAAGCGCAGCAGGCGCAACATATACAAAATCAGCAAGTGCAAAGAGAGCAGCATCAGGTTCAGCAAAATGTTAGTGTAGATGCGAATAAACCTGAGTTGGTGGGTGAAACAACTGCAAAATCAGAGCAGGCTATTGATGGTGCAAATGAGAAGCCTATTAGAAAAACTAGAACTCATCGCCCACGCCGTCAGCCTCGTCCAAATGATGATATACCTAAAGAAGCAAGCGAAGTTAAGGTGAGCGATAAGCCCAAAGAAAGCGAGCTTCCTGCATTTTTAACCTCAGGTGAAAAACCTGATGCGGCTGAGTGATTTTTGGTTTAGTTGTAATGGTGGTGAAATAGAGAAATTATTTGCAATAAAATATAATAAAAAAGGCTAGAGTTAATCCTCTAGCCTTTTTTGTTTGAAAATACTTCTTATATAGATTTTAACGATGTGCCAATTTTTGGGCATTAACATTAAAACAACGCTTTTTGGTAATCTTTATTGCGCCAGTTTTGGGCAGATTGATTGTGCTAAAAAATAAGGAGAGTTGATTATGAGTGAAGAAAATTATACCGAGCGCTCACGTGGGTTTATTCAAAGTGCGCAGACCTATGCTTTGGGGCAAGGGCATCAACAATTTGTGCCGCTTCATCTGCTAAAAGTTTTATTAGATGATAGCGAAGGCATGGCATCTGGTTTGCTTGAAGCTGCTGGTGGCAATGTAAAGCAATTGCGGGCAAATGTTGAGGCGGGCTTGAATAAAATTGCCAAAGTATCGGGCGATGCGGGACAGGTTTATTTAAGCCGTGATATGGCAAAATTAATGGAAACTGCACAAGCGGCGGCGAAAAAAGCTGGTGATAGTTTTGTTGCGGTTGAGCAATTATTATTGGCTTTGGTAATTGAAAAAAATAGTGATGCTGGCAAACTTCTGGCTGAGGCTGGGGTGAATGTATCTAAACTAAATCAAGCAATTAATGCGATGCGTAAGGGGCGAACAGCTGATAGTGCTAGTGCGGAAAATCAATATGATGCACTTAAAAAATATGCTCGTGATTTGACAGAAGTTGCTCGAGAAGGCAAGCTTGACCCTGTTATTGGGCGTGATGAGGAAATACGTCGCACTATTCAGGTGCTATCAAGGCGGACTAAGAATAATCCCGTTTTAATTGGTGAACCCGGAGTTGGTAAAACTGCGATTGCTGAAGGTTTGGCGCTGCGCATTGTTAATGGTGATGTGCCAGAAAGCCTCAAGAATAAATCGCTGCTTGCGCTTGATATGGGCGCTTTGATTGCGGGGGCGAAATATCGTGGGGAATTTGAGGAACGTCTTAAAGCGGTGCTTAATGAGGTAACAGATGCTAATGGGCAGATAATTTTATTCATTGATGAAATGCATACTTTAGTTGGTGCGGGCAAAGGCGAGGGGTCGATGGACGCTTCTAACCTTTTGAAACCTGCACTTGCGCGCGGTGAATTGCATTGTGTTGGTGCGACTACACTTGATGAATATAGAAAACATGTTGAAAAAGATGCGGCACTTGCTAGGCGGTTTCAGCCTGTTTTGGTGGAAGAGCCCAGCGTTGAAGATACGATTTCTATTTTACGGGGTATTAAAGAAAAATATGAAGTTCACCACGGAATTAGAATTTCTGATAGTGCGTTAGTTGCAGCGGCGACTTTATCTAATCGATATATTACTGATAGATTTCTGCCCGATAAAGCGATTGATTTAATGGACGAAGCATCGGCTCGCCTGCGAATGGCGATTGATAGTAAACCAGAAGAGCTTGATGAGTTAGATCGGCGGATTATTCAGTTAAAAATTGAACGTGAAGCACTTAAAAAAGAAAAAGATGAGGCGTCAAAAAATCGGCTTAAAAAGCTTGAGATAGAATTAGCTGACCTTGAAGAAGAAGCTAATGTGCTTTCGCAGCGCTGGAATGCTGAAAAGCAGCGGTTGGCTGGCTCGCAAAAATTCAAAGAGGAGTTGGATATTGCTCGCTCAAAACTTGAAATTGCTGAACGTGAAGGTGATTTGGGTAAGGCTGGTGAATTGGCTTATGGGGTAATTCCTGAATTAGAAAAGGCGATTGCTGAAGCGGAGAGTTCAGACGTTGGAGTATCTGATGAAAGTCAGTTGGCGCAAGAAGTTGTTACACCAAGTAATATTGCGCAAATTGTTAGTCGCTGGACGGGTATTCCTGTTGATAAAATGCTTGAGGGCGAGCGCGATAAATTGCTTAAAATGGAAGAAGTTTTGGGCAAAAGAGTGATTGGGCAAGATGAGGCGGTTGCCGCAGTTTCAAAAGCGGTGCGGCGTTCTCGTGCTGGGTTGCAAGATCCGAATCGCCCGATAGGTTCGTTTATGTTCTTAGGGCCAACTGGGGTTGGTAAAACCGAGTTGACCAAAGCATTGGCGCATTTTTTGTTTGATGATGAAACCGCAATGGTTCGTATGGATATGAGTGAATTTATGGAGAAACATTCAGTTGCTCGTCTTATTGGTGCGCCTCCCGGATATGTTGGTTATGAAGAGGGTGGGGTGCTTACCGAAAGTGTGCGCCGTCGTCCTTATCAGGTTATCCTATTTGATGAGATAGAAAAAGCTCACCCTGATGTGTTTAACGTATTATTGCAGGTGCTTGATGATGGTCGATTGACTGATGGGCAGGGGCGCACGGTTGATTTTAGAAATACGCTTATCATTATGACATCAAATTTGGGTTCAGAATATTTGGTTGAACTTAAAGAGGGCGAATCGGTTGAAATGGTGCGAGGTAAAGTGCTTGATACGGTTCGGGCAGCGTTTAGACCTGAGTTTTTGAACAGGATTGATGAGATATTGCTATTTCATAAACTTGAGCGCTCACATATGGGTGCGATTGTTGATATTCAAATGCAGCGTTTTAATAAGTTGCTTAAAGCTCGTGATATTAGTCTAACGCTTAGTGAAGCGGCTCGTGATTGGCTGGCTAACGAGGGTTATGATGCAGCTTATGGTGCTAGACCGCTTAAAAGAGTTATTCAGCGTGAAGTGCAAGATCTTATGGCTGATAAGGTTTTGGCTGGTGAAATCTCTGATGGCTCAGTTGTGAATATTGATGTTGGTGATGATGGGTTGGTTATTGCGTAAGGTTAGTTTGTGGTAGTTCAGTTGCTCGCTCCTCCCCGCATCAAGTGCGGGGAAGTGCGAGTGATGAGATGTTGCGTGAACCCAGCATTGAAATCATAGTCTCCAAGTCCAAAATAACTAATTACTAGCCACACTAACAGGTGCAGGGTCGCGTGCCATTAAGTCGTTTATTTGGGCGATTGTGTCTTGGAATTTGTGCTGATATTTCTGTGGTAAAATTTTATCTCGGGGAAGTTTTACGCTTAAAGCATCTACTGGGCGGTTGTTGATGCGTACTTCAAAGTGCAAGTGATTGCCTGTTGAGAGACCAGTTGAGCCAACATAGCCAATAATTTGACCTTGGCGAACACGAACACCAGGTGCCATGCTTGAGACTAAACGGCTCATGTGAGCGTAAGCAGTAGTGAAGCCGTTTACATGTTTTAGTTTTATATAGCGACCATAACCTGAAAACCATTGGGCTTTTTCAACTATTCCGTCACCAGAGGCATAAACTGGAGTGCCATAGGGGGCGGCTAAATCTGTGCCTGTATGCAATTTTGAGCGGCCAGTGACTGGGTGACGGCGATAGCCAAAGCGAGATCGTAAATTTCCACCTCCCTTTAATGGGCGGCGTATTAAAAAGCGCTTTCCTGTTTGTCCGTTAGCATCATAAAAATCCACTTCACCATTTTCAGTTCGATAGCGATAAAAATTGCGAGTGGTTTTGCCAAGCTTCAAACCAACATGTAATAATTGCTGATCGCCATTCTCATCAGCAGGAGTTTGCAATATCTCAATACTATCACCAGCATTTATTCTTTTGTTTAGATCAAGATCATAGGCAAACATAGCAATGATGCGGTCTGTTATATCGTCATTAATATCATGTTTACGCGCTGTCTCCCAAACTGAACGATAAATTGAGGGTAGATTATTGACGTTGATTTCTTCAATATCTTCGTCAGGGAAGTCAATTGCAGGCGGTGCAAGTCCTAAAACATAATGTCCACTATCTGTGAGGGCGATTGTAGCGGCGTGAATATCTTTGGTATATATGCTCATTCTATAAGGCACGAGGCTGTTCGAATTTTTTGTTGGACCAAATAATATTCTAAGGCGAGCGCCTTTTGGCAAGGTTGTTGAGGGGTAAACATTTTTTAGAGTGCGAGTGATGGCTTCTATCATTGTTGTTGTGAAGCCGTTTTTTATCAATATATCATCTAAAGAGCTAGCTTGTTTTATCATGAGAATGCGCTCAGAGCGTCCAAATCCACTGCCATCAGCAAAATGTGTCTTACTTTTTATTGTTACATTTTCAGCTGCTCCAAGAATTAAATTATTTGAAACATTATTTAATTCTCGAACATCACTATCGATGTCATCATAGCCAAGAGCAAAAATTTCGCCATCAAAAGAAGTGTCAGAATAAGTTGCTCGTATAAATTCTGCTGCACCACGATCTGAAATAATTCTATTTGGTGTTTTTTCTAAAATAAGACTTGAGGTCTTAACTGCAATTTCTCCCTCAACATTAGCGCTATATATATCTGTTGAAATTTGAACGTCATTTTTAAGAGAGTTAGACTGGGTGCGAGATAATAATGCTACTGGGTCATATTTTGGAATATTGTCTGAAAGAGAAGTTGCGCTTGTTGCAAGGGTTGCTCGTATTCTTATGAATGGTTGTTTTCTAACAATTGATCGCCCATCAATATCCTCAAGAATTGCTGCTTCAACTATCTCCTTATCAGATCTAGTTAATGCTATAGGTCTTACCCTGTTAGTTTTCTCTCTTAAAATGTCTATGTTTTCTCTTTTAGGTGTTCCAATTTGCAATGCTTCAAAAGGAGTGGAGAATGTGCCTTGCCCAAGAAAAGATATATAAAGGGCAGCTCCCATTAATAATACAGAGGTTAAGCCTGTCATTATGATGCCAGCAAGCCAAGAAAAGCTTAACTCTCGACCATGAGGAATCTCACCATCGGTTGATCGGTTGGTTAAAGGGACGCAATCTTCATAACCAGTAGCCAAAAGTAATGCGTTTTGATGATTTTCTTGTTTGGCGCTCAATATAAATTCCAAAATTTTCTAAAATAAAGATCCAAAATAAAGTTTGTTATCTAGTTAGCTTAAATAAAGGCGAAACTGGGTCAAAAAGTAATTTTAGTTAATTTATAAAATTTCTTCAACAGTAGAATTGAATTTTCTAAAACTCTCATCATAAATGCTAGAAAATAAGGAGTTATGTAGCAAGTGACAAATGATTAATAATGTGTTAAGTATAGCTATCTGAGGGATTTTAGGCGCTTAGAAATTAACATGTGAAAAAAAATCATTTTTTATGTTTTTTTGTGTTGACTATCAAATGCGCTAGACCTATAACCCCCCAGCACTGAGACGAAAGGTTCACTACGAACCAGAAACAATCGGTGAATTCTTTTAGAGCAGACTAAGCTGCTAGGTAACTGGCTAGGTAGTTCTGTTCTTTAGTTTTGAGTGTTTTGTAAGAAATACTTAAAGAAAATGTCGTCAACTCCTTATAATGAGGAAATTGGGGTCAGCTCTTTGACAGTGTGAAGAAGAAGAAAGAGAAACGTGGACGGCGAGGTCCTTGCGGACCCTTTTAGATTTAGGTCTAGTTAGGGTCACAAAAGACTTCGATGGGTGTACGTTTTATTAGAGAACACCATTAGTTATTTTATGTCGTGAGATATAAGTGACAGATGTGTGTCCTCGTCAATAATGTTATTTAACTATAACAAGCAAACGTGCATGCGTCGACAATGTCATTTTTCAAACTTGAGAGTTTGATCATGGCTCAGAACGAACGCTGGCGGCAGGCTTAACACATGCAAGTCGAACGCTCTTCTTCGGAAGGGAGTGGCAGACGGGTTAGTAACGCGTGGGAACCTACCTATTAGTACGGAATAGCCCTGGGAAACCGGGAGTAATACCGTATACGCCCTCAGGGGGAAAGATTATATCGCTAATAGATGGGCCCGCGTTAGATTAGATAGTTGGTGGGGTAATGGCCTACCAAGTCTACGATCTATAGCTGGTTTGAGAGGATGATCAGCAACACTGGGACTGAGACACGGCCCAGACTCCTACGGGAGGCAGCAGTGGGGAATATTGGACAATGGGCGAAAGCCTGATCCAGCCATGCCGCGTGAGTGATGAAGGCCTTAGGGTTGTAAAGCTCTTTCGATAGGGAAGATAATGACTGTACCTATTAAAGAAGCCCCGGCTAACTTCGTGCCAGCAGCCGCG
>Ga0256834_1000990_pt1 | contig 19963 bp, 14 predicted proteins | sample 4281140metaG_FD_190536 | JGI IMG/M metagenome (GOLD analysis project Ga0256834, IMG submission 190536) | Hydrothermal vent microbial communities from East Pacific Rise, Pacific Ocean - 4281-140 | ecosystem: Environmental > Aquatic > Marine > Hydrothermal vents | place: Pacific Ocean: East...
ATCACCCAATTTTTCCAGTTGAGCCAACCGATTTTCCTGATCAAAAAAGCTGGGTTGCATTGATTCGTTCCTGTTCTACCGTGATTCCGCTATTTTACAGGAATTGGGGCAATTAATAGAGATGCCCTTAAGATATGTATTCTGCTAATGACAATATGACTAATAAAAGAAAACTAATATTTCGAATCCACAACAATAATATGGCAGGTTTTTGGTATCGTTCTTCTACCATTTCTTCGATAGATACTCTGGTATGGCCACCCAATAGAATTCCTCTTATGGATTTAGCGCGAGAGCCAGATGCTTGTAATCGACGCCCGGCAAAAAACACCAATCCATGGAATACTGTAGACGCCATGAACAAGATCATCAGTACGGTCAATATGTACATCACAATTGCTTACCTACCCACTAAACGCATCTTCCGAAAGACCCGCGTTTTTAAACACCTGCTTTGAAACATATCCGATACGCTAAGCAGGTCGATTCACCACCAGTATTTCTTCATCATCAGTTTGTCTTGCAACACAATGAACAATACTGCCAGGAAGGAACTCCCATTTTTCGTCTTCAGGATCATAGTCTTTCGTAGCGAGTAGTTCATACTTATCACCTTCTAAATGAATAGCTTGGGTTGGCCGAAAAACTATTGTCCCTTCACCCAGCAAAGGAACATAAACTAACTCAGTATTTGAAGCTGTCTCCTCCGACATGTATCACCTCATTTGTAACGTCATCAATAACAACTGACCGCCTTGTAGAAGAATGAGTATATTTTTAACGGCTAATTTACTTTTTGTAGATGACCACAGTGGATTCTTTGTATCCTAGTTCAATTGTCCACAAGTGTATATTCCATACTTAAAAAGATAATAGGTACTTGTCATTAACAGTATCATTGCGAAAACAGAAACTGCTGAAATTGTTCGAACAATATTTCCTAATCTTGTAAATGCTTTAGGGTTAAATAGATAGAAAACCACAGGAAGACGTATCTTTTTTTCAAAATACTCTTCATTTATTAGGAAATGCAACAGCACAAAGGAAGTCATGATGGCAGCAGCTAAAAATATCGCACAAACAAAAACATATTCTTCTGGGAACCCGCAGCCCTCAAAATCAATAGAAGACAATCTCATCCTTATATCCCGTTTTATTCAACACCAAATTCATATTGCCAATAGGTGGGTGTCTTCTATTCCCTTTGGGTGTCCTATATGTAATGTTTGGGTGTCCTATATTTCTATCCTATATTTCTATGGGGTGTCCTATATTTCTTGCAGCCATTCCTGACTGGCTTGCCAAGAACAGCATTATTAACAAAGTCAGACGAGCCAGTATGTTCATGGCAATTCATCCGGCAATGGCTTTCTAACTTCAGTTACAAATTCTTGTTTTATTGCTCCATATTTTTTGAAGTTTTCTTTGGCTTTATTCAGGCTAATTCCATTTGCTCCACCATCATAAGTTGGATCACTATTCTGAACGTTATCATCTTCCCAGTAACATACAGGGCAGATTTCAAAAGTACCGCATGGTTCTTCATCAAAAGTTAAGTAACCACAACAAGGGCAAGGATAATTCATATTTACACTCCTACTGACGATTCCAATAATTTATTCCGTCTTTCGGACGGAACATTGTCCGTGGAGCACCATCTTTACTCAGCACACCAAAGGTGTTCGTGTTGGGATCATATCTAAGCGTATCTCCCCTGCTATTTGTTTTTGTCAGTGTTCCCTTAGGTGGGCTATTTAGGAATCTTTTTGTGCCTTCGACGTATTGCTTGGCATTTTGGAATTCAGGGAGCTCACTTTTGTGCTTCTTAAAATGGCCAAAAGCGTTTTCAACGGCTGATTTACTTTTTGTAGATGACCACAGTGGATTCTTTGTGGCATGGGCAAACTACTGTGGCTCATTTTCCTCAGCCCATTTCAGGAAAATCTCAATTAGCTCACTTAGATTGCAAGTACCACCATATCCCTGAAAATTCCCTTTCTCCACTTTGCAAAGCACCCAATCATTTTCGTTGTCTCTCTGCAGTTTTATATCCTTGAACTTGACATCATAAAGGTAGGTATCTTTCAGTTCAACTTTTAGCGACCATCCTGGATTGTCAATATTACTGATAAATACTCCATAGGTATGCTCCCAGTCATCATTGCACATAGAAGCATACCAATCTTGGAGCTGCATTAATAAATTTGACTCTGAGTTCGTCATATCCATACTTTAGTAGTTATAGTGATTTCCTCTCGGAATCTCACTTGGTTTAGCTGGTCTCACTCCTCCAGGAATGCCCTTTCCTTGTGTATGCGGCGTAGGTATTGCTTCACCCGTTTGCTTGTTGATATGCGGGGCACCCCTCAAATCCGTACTCTGAACTTTGTCCCAGCCACTCGGATTTCGCGGGTTTGGCTTCCAGGTTTCATGTCTAGTTATTCCACCTGTTTGAGGATCTGTTTTCCAAGTTGTATGTGGGCCACTTGCGTCTTTGATTGGCTCAACCTTTTTTGTTCTCGTTACTCCCTTTGCGGCAGCAGACAAAATCTTTGACCCAACCTGCCGGATCATCCCCGGGCCAACGCATACGGTCAAATCCCCACCACGAAGACAACCATAGTCATCAATGTAGATATCCTCTGCTATCCTACTGGAAAGACTTCCCCCTTGCTGGTTATACAAATACCCAAACGCCCCACTCAGCGCTCCATTGGCAAACTTCCCGCCCCCAATCACGCTGGCCGTACCGCCAATCATAGCCGATGCCGCTGCTCCGGCATATGGGTTGCCGCCAAAGGCATTGGCGATTCTGCCTGCGGTGATCTTGCTGAATATGCCCGAGGCGAAGCCGCTGCCGAAGCTGTCGCCCCGCGCCTCGGCGAACGCGCCACCCACTACGCCGTGGGCCAGTACCCGTTTGACGGTGATGCCCTTGCCCAGGGCAGTCATGGCGTCGACACTGCCGAAGGCGTTGCTGCCGCCGATGCCTTTATAGATACCCGATTGTACGCCATTGAGGCCGGCATGGATGGCGGTTTGCAGCACCAGTCCTTCCGTAATTCCCAGGGATGCGGCTACCGTCGGTGCCACCTCCAGCGCGACTTGAGCCATCATCTGATTGATGATGAAACCGATGAGGATGTCCGCAAAATACCCGCTGGGGTCGGTCAGGCTGATGGGGTTGTTCAGCACATAGCTGTAGCGGTTGTAGCTCTGGCTGTTGTCGGGGAACTGGATGAAGGGGTCGGGGGAGAGAAAACGCCCCAGATCCGGGTCATAGACCCGTCCGTTCATGTGGATCAGGCCGACGCTGTCCAGGTGTTCGTGTCCGGTGAAGCCCCGGGGTTCGATGCTGTCCGGGGCCGGGGCGCTGCTCCAGTTGGCCGGGCGGCGTTCGCCCCAGGCTTCGAAGCTGGGGCGTTCTCTGACCTGGCCGTTCTGGTTGAGGATGAGGTCTACCGAGCCCAGGTGATCCCGGAACAGGTAGCGGGTTTGTGCATCTTCGCCGGTGATCTCGATGGCGACGGTGTTGCCGTTGGCGCGGATGTGGTGGCGGTAGCTGGCGCCGCCGTCGCTGCGGGTGATGCGCTCCAGATCACCCACATAGTGGATGGTTTTGGTGATGACACCGGTGTTGCAGGCGGGATTGAGGCCGGATCCGGCCCGCAAGCGCCCGCCCAGGCGTACGGCGAAGCCTGCTTGCAGGTTGATCTGTGGGGCCTGCAGGCAGGCAGATATTACGACTGGGAATTTTTTGAATGTTTAATAGAATAATCCAATTTCTTAAGTTCCGCAGCACTTAGCCGCTCACGGATTTGAGAATAAAGAGCGGCAGCTCTGGCATAGTCTTTCTGCCGAAACGCATCATCTGCCTGAGGCAAAAGCTGACTAGCAAGAACTTCCTGAGAAAAATCTGATGACCATTTTTCTCGCTGTTTTTTCAGTCTTGCGACAAATAACGGGTCGCCTTTTAGTGCAGTAGCACCGTATCTTTTCATCAGTTTACCTAGCTCTTCGAGAGCAACATTTACGCCCTGTGACGTGCTTACCATTGCATTACGATACTGCCTATATTGATCAGTGTTACTCGCTTTCAATATTTCCGATATTGCGTACCGATCCCCGGAAACACTGACCCCAGCCCCAATTTCATACGATTGCCGCCCGTGGTAAATATCTATTTCAACATCACCATTCTGATAACGAACAAGTGTTGGCGTAGCCTCTATTTCTGAAAAACCAAGATCCTCAAGAAAACTAAATACATTTCTGACTTTTTCTTGAAAACCAAAACGCGAACGACCCTCTGTCCCCATAGCTTCCCCCTTTATCACTGCTTGGCTGGCATCCAAAAATTGGTTTTCGAATCAAATGTCCAACCTCTATTCCTCAATAGATTCCGTTCAGCATTTAAGAACTGTCCACCTGTATCACCAGGAGAAGCATCTCGAATGGGTCTACCTTTTGCCATCTCCTGCCGAAGAACACCAGAGTTTTGTTTCCAATTTGCTTTGGGGCTTCCCCTATCAGGCAATCTATCAAGTAATGACTGCTCTCCTTTCCTCAGTTTCTGAAGATCCTTAACTCTTCCAATTACTGTAGTTCCACTCTTTGTGGCAACTAATCAGTAGAGTAACTGCTACAAAATTTAGCTCTTAGCTCACTCTTGCTAGTGGCACCATAGGCATATTTTGCTGCAGCGTCTACTCCATCCAATAGATCAGAACCGTATATAGATCGAAACAACTCCATCTGCTTTCGATCTGTAAAAGCACAAATTGCAATATCTGAATTTCTATCGCCATATATTGCCCACCCATAGCTTGGTGAGAACAATACTAGTGTATTAGAGTTGTGAGCGAGCGCATCAGCAGGACTATCTGCCGGATAATTGTTCAGTGCTGTAATGTATTCGTCGTCTGTATCTGAGCTAGAAAACTCTATTGCTCCATAGAAATTGAAATTAGCACCAAAATAACTCTTCGGGTCAGGATCTATGGATGTCAGCCAGAAATGATTGTCCCCTATAGCCAGTAAGTACTCTTTAAGATGATTGAAGAACAAAGGCATGAATAGTTCATCAAACGTAATGAATAAGAAATATTTATAGACTTGCCTAAAAACGTTTTCAGGTAGTATCTTTGTCTTATTCAGGATTTTTTCTACCCCAGTCTCAACTAGTTCATAATCCTGTTCGTTTTTTATAGCTCTCAATTATTCATCCCTCAGTCGGATCTTGGAAGTCGGACGATTATTCTTGAACACTTCCGCCGTTGGCCCTTCTGTAGACTTGGAAAAACTCCTTGTCGTATATTTCTTGTCCCCTTTTGTAAAAATGCTCACATTTCCATCTTTCGATGTTGATCTAGTAAACCCATTGTCAAGGAGGTTTTTCTCGAACTCACTCTTAGGGACATCAGTTCTGATATTTGGTAACTTTGAACCAGGCTTCGTAATGTCATCAATCTTGGAAATTGTTCTCTTTGTGGCATCAAAATATTAAAAATGGATAAAAAAATAGTCTGTTTTCTTGTCTTCATCCAACATATCAACCTTCATGCTCAGCAAATTATTTATTGCCGCATCATACCTATCTTTTTCCCAGCCTATTCGATTAAAGAGATCATCTCTATCAATCGTAATTCTATCATTCAACATCAGCTTTTGATCAATCAAAAACTCCGAGAGTTCTAATACATCCTCAAAATTGTCGAAATCTTGGACATCCCACTCAATATCTTGTACTTCTTCGTCCTCATCATAATCGGGAGCTCCATCGTCAGCCCACCCAACGCGGGCTTTAATGGTTCTGGTCGATGCGCTGAAAATCCAAAACCTGTTTATTTCAAAGATCAACATGAAGCGGAAGAGGTAACTAATTGCTCGAGTTTTCGATTTCATCTATTGCACCCCTTCTTGAGTCCAGATATGTCGACTATCGATGCTTTTACCTAACCCCTCCGTCTGAACATGGGGCTTCCCGGCAGAAGAACCTTTGACACCGGAGGCTCCATCATTTCTTAACTTGCCGCCAGCTTTTTCAACAATTCGCCTCAACTGATCAGTCTTATCCTGAGAAAGACCATTGTTTTGTCGGCTATTATCAGAAAGGTTTTTGATCAATCGCTTTACACGCTTGCGTGAAGACTTCATTATTTCTTTGCCTACACTCTTTGTGGCAGCAGACAAAACCTTTGACCCAACCTGCCGGATCATCCCCGGGCCAACGCATACGGTCAAATCCCCACCACGAAGACAACCATAGTCATCAATGTAGATGTCCTCTGCTATCCTGCTGGAAAGACCGCCCCCTTGCTGATTATACAAATACCCAAACGCCCCACTCAGCGACCCATTGGCAAACTTCCCGCCTCCAATCACGCTGGCCGTACCGCCAATCATAGCCGATGCCGCCGCTCCGGCATATGGGTTGCCGCCAAAGGCATTGGCGATTCTGCCCGCGGTGATCTTGCTGAATACGCCCGAGGCGAAGCCGCTGCCGAAGCTGTCGCCCCGCGCCTCGGCGAACGCGCCGCCCACTACGCCGTGGGCCAGTACCCGTTTGACGGTGATGCCCTTGCCCAGGGCAGTCATGGCGTCGACACTGCCGAAGGCGTTGCTGCCGCCGATGCCAGCGTAGAGGCCCGATTGTACGCCATTGAGTACGCCCGACTGGAAGCCATCGGCAAAGGTGCCGCCCATGGCTTCGGCTGCAACGCCTTGCGCCAGACCATTGAGGCCGGCATGGATGGCGGTTTGCAGCACCAGTCCTTCCGTAATTCCCAGGGATGCGGCTACCGTCGGTGCCACCTCCAGCGCGACTTGAGCCATCATCTGATTGATGATGAAACCGATGAGGATGTCCGCAAAATACCCGCTGGGGTCGGTCAGGCTGATGGGGTTGTTCAGCACATAGCTGTAGCGGTTGTAGCTCTGGCTGTTGTCGGGGAACTGGATGAAGGGGTCGGGGGAGAGAAAACGCCCCAGATCCGGGTCATAGACCCGTCCGTTCATGTGGATCAGGCCGACGCTGTCCAGGTGTTCGTGTCCGGTGAAGCCCCGGGGTTCGATGCTGTCCGGGGCCGGGGCGCTGCTCCAGTTGGCCGGGCGGCGTTCGCCCCAGGCTTCGAAGCTGGGGCGTTCTCTGACCTGGCCGTTCTGGTTGAGGATGAGGTCTACCGAGCCCAGGTGATCCCGGAACAGGTAGCGGGTTTGTGCATCTTCGCCGGTGATCTCGATGGCGACGGTGTTGCCGTTGGCGCGGATGTGGTGGCGGTAGCTGGCGCCGCCGTCGCTGCGGGTGATGCGCTCCAGATCACCCACATAGTGGATGGTTTTGGTGATGACACCGGTGTTGCAGGCGGGATTGAGGCCGGATCCGGCCCGCAAGCGCCCGCCCAGGCGTACGACGAAGCCTGCTTGCAGGTTGATCTGTGGGGCTTGCAGGCAGGCCAGGGCGCCAGCGTTCACCACCAGTTGTGGATTGGCGCCGATGAGGGCGGTGGCATGCTGGCAGGAAAGCGCATCGCCAGGCGCTACACTCTGGTTCCGGATCTGCTGGCCATTGAGGTCGCAGGGAACAAAAGGCAGGGGGGCGCCACTGCGGGTGATGGTTTGTTTGTAGCGGTTGCCATCAGCGTCGTAGGCAAAATCCAGATTGTCGCCGCTGATGCTGTCATTGATGCGGGTGAGGCGGTTGCGGTGATCCCAGGTCAGACTGCGCCCCGCTCCTTGATAGAGGTTGCCGTTGGCATCGTAGTGGTAGTTGTGAGCGCCTGCGCTACTGACGGCGTGAGGGCGGCCATTTTGGTGGCTGTAAGCCGCGCCATCCTTCACTTCGATATTTCCCAGGGCATCATAGGAGAAGTTGCGGCTGTAGCTGCCGCCCGCCGTGGTGGTGATGGTTTTCAGGCGGTTCAGGCTGTCATGGGTGAAGCTTTCGCTCGTCCCCTGGCGGTGGTCGGTGCGGGTTTTGAGGTTGCCCTGGTTGTCAAAATCATAAGCCAGGTCTTGCAGGCTCCCTTCTGCACCCGTGACGATGCTGTCCAGGCGCCCGTCGGCGGCATCATAGCTATGCTCGGTGAGTGTTCCGCCCATACGTTCCCGGGTAAAGGCGCCGTCGTCATTGACGCTCAGTCCTTCCCAGTAGACTACGCCGGGATTGTCGGCATCAAATACCTTGTCCAGGTATCCGTGCTCATTGTATCCGTGGGCGACCCGTACACCCTGGCCGCCGGGATAGGTGCGAATGGCGGGGCGGCTATAGCCGTCGTAGCTGAGCAATGCACTGTAGGCCTTGTCGTCGATACGGGTATCGGTGCGATGAGGGCGGCCCAGACCATCGTAATAGTGATCGCGGGTAAACCCGGGGGCGCTTTCGCGCACCAGTTTGCCGATGGATTTGCCACGGTTGTTGCTTTGCGCCGTGGGGTATTGATCCCAGACCCAGCGCTCTTCCGTGCTATCCGGCCCGGTCTGAAGATAGCGCCGGATCATCCGCCCCAGCTTGTCGTATTCCATGACCAGGGTTTGCTGTTTGGCATCGGTCTGGCTGATCAGCTCACCAAGGACATTGTATTCGTATACCCAGATGCCCATGTCCGGATCATCGACCCGGGTCTTTTCACCCCGCAGGTTGTAAGCAGTGACAATCCGGTTGCCATCAGGGTCTGTAACCGTGGTGGTATTGCCAGCGGCATCATAGGTGAAATGGATCCAGTAAGCCAACGCATCACGCACCGCCAGCTTTTGTCCCTGGGCGTTGCTGACGGTAAGGGTCTGCTGGCCCAGACCGTTGGTTACCAGTACGCTTTGCCCTTTGGTGTGGGTTTCATGCGGCTCATCGCCATAGATGCCGTAATGGTATGTGGTAACCCCGGTGATCGGTGAGTTTACCGTTCGGGGGCGGTTGAGGACATCATAGGCGGTGACCGTCCAACCGGCGGGTAAGACCCCGAGGATATGGGGACGGGAAACCCGGGACACGCGCCCCAGGCTGTCATACCCGGTGTCCGTGCGCCGCCATTGGCCATCGAATCCCCGCACGGCTTCGCCAATGGCCCTGCCTTTCTTGTCGAAACACTGGTATTGATCCGGCGCGCCGCTGGTGGTGGTGTCCATACGATAAACCGTGTTCACCGGACAATCCGCACTTCCCCATTGGTAGCTGACGGTGGTAGTGGTGCCATCCGCCCGGATTTCCTGATGAAGCCGTCCCAGGGCATCCGGCTTCCAGGTGGTAACCAACCCGTTTGGCCCGGTCAGGGAGGTGCGAAAACCAAATTTACCATCGTACTGGTAGCTTTCCTGGTGCCCCAGGGCATTGGTGAACCGATCAGGAAAACGTCCCCGCACTTCCCCCTCATCGAAGATTGTAGTTTCGCTGCGGGCGGCTATGTCCGTACCCACCGTAGCGGTTGTTTTCAGGTTGCCGTAGCTGTCATAGGAGCGGCATTTGCTCAGTTTGAATGCCGGTTTGTCCGGCTCGACGATTTCGCAATCCAGCAGCCCCGTGGGGCGCTCGCCATTGCTGGCCGCCATGTGGTAGGTGAACCTGCTCTTGCGCACGATCTGTTCAGCGCCATAGGCGGAACCGCTGTGCGTGACCGTGGTGGTCTCCAGCCTCCCCAGCAGCCAGTGCTGATTGCTGTTCTGGTAGGTGCTTTGGGTGGTTTTTATATGTGTTTTCCCGGTAAGCACATCCGTTACGGTAACTTGCTGCGCCTCGATGTTTCCTGCAAGATCCGGTTCCTGTACGGTCGTTTCCCGCGTATCGATGTGCTGTCCGGTTATCAAATCATAGCGCTTTTCTACCGATGTTTTCACATAGGGTTGGTCGATGCGCCCATCGTTGGCGGGAGTCCAGCCGGAACGATCCAGTGTGTTTTCTGTCATTGCGAGCAAACGCCCATCGCTGCTGCGCTTGATCTCTTTATGTATCAGGCTGCCGGTATAGGGGAAATCCTGGGCAAAGGTCTGGGTTTCGGTCAAGCCCGCTGTAAGGTCTTCGATGATTTGCCGGGAAAACCCTTGAAAACCCCGCCCCTGGACATGCACCCGCGCGCCTTCATAGTGGTACTTTTGCCGACGTACGCCACCCTGGCCCGTATCCTGTTGCACCTCGCTGACCACGAACATGGGGGCTTGAAAATAACGTCGCCTGCTATCAGGGTTGGCGTGCATGGCCGTATGTATGCCCTTGGTAAGCGGCTGATATTCAATGGCAATCACATCGTCGGTGCGCCCCCGGCCCGCCGTAATGCGCCGCACCAGATCGCCCCGGTTTTTTACGCGCTTGTGCAATTGCCATCTATTGTTTCTGCCGTGCAGCAGATCACCAAAACCATCTCCATTAAAATCCGCTATCTGGGGATGGCGCTTGTGATCTTTACCGACAGGTACACCGGTATCGATGGCTTCAAAACGCGGATTGCCAAAAGCATCGCTACGGGTGAGAAGCACCCACCAGTTGTTCGTGCGCCCTTGTTTCTGCGCTAGTATTATGTCTGTGACGCCATCTTTATCGTAGTCGATGGAGTTGACAGATTGCATTTTCTCCACCCCAGTCTGGAGCTTACCGGGCAAGCCATCCAGTTGCGCCTGCTCGTCCGTACTTGCAAAACTACCCGCGCCCCCGGTCAAGCGTGTACCTCCCAGGTTCAATCGATATTTGACCCCTTTGCTGGCAAACCAGACGAGATCCTGGTAACCATCGCCATTGATGTCGATCACCAGGGATTTTTTGTCGGAGGCGGGGCCGCTCCACCCCAGATTCACATGCTCAAAATGGTCACCCCGGGACAGGAAGAGATGGTTGTTGACAGAAAACAGATCCTGCATGCCATCACCGTTCATGTCGATGACCATGAACCGGTGTTCACCAATCGGGTTATTGCCGCCAGACGCTTTTGTGAAGGTTCCTGGTGAAGAGGCGCTGTTGAGAAGGAGCTCCCATGTCAAGCTGGCCAGGCCCAGTGCGCCGGGGGTAACCACCGGGAAAAGCAGGTCTTGCAAACCATCCCCATTGGCATCCAGTACAATCGGCTGGCAGTATTGCGCGACTACCGACCAGCGGTCACACCCCCAGCTATCCTTCGTATCCGCTATGGTGATCTCCTCACTGACAATACCTCCAGAGCGGTAGCTGAGTTTCTTCCAGCCCGTAATCTTCCATGCGCTTTGTTCGTTGCCATCACCATCTGGATAGGTTTGACGTTCGGTCTGGGGAATCAAGATATCCGTATCCCCGTCGGCATCCACATCCATGGCAAGAAAAGGCGCATAGGGCCAGGGACCCGTTGACGCATGAGGTGCAGTCTCATTGGATTCAAGGTGGTTGCTGGCAGCGACTTCCCCCTCTGTGTTGTACAAGTCCACCACCATCCTGCCGCCATCGCGCCTGGGATAGGCCAGATCCGCAATACCGTCGCCGTTGAAATCCAGCACTTGCGCTGCATCCCGACTCTCGGAATCTCCTATGACACCATAGTCGCTGACACTTGGGTCATCAAAACCCTCGTCAACCTTTGGATTGGCGGCGGGGTACCATTCGATGAGCGTGGGCGCCACGCACTGAGTACCAGCGACATTCATGCACTTGCGTATCTGCGCCAGGCGGCTGCGGGGGTTGCTATGGTCTGTGGCGTAGTAGTCGAAAGCATAGCGGCGCACCAACACATTGCCCTCATAAACAGAGATTTGATTCAGGCGCTTGGTGCTGCTGATCCTGGTCTGCGCCAGATAACCGAAGGAGATGTCCGGACGGTTTTCATAGCCAAAAAGGATGGAGGAATGGGTGGATTGATTGGCTTTGCTGTTACCCGTGTAGTCGATACGGCTGACATAATGCTCCCCACTACCCGTATTCTTTTGATACCGAACAAGAAAATAATTTTGAGCAACATCCGTTACGCGATTCAAGGCCCAGCGCTGCACCTTGCCCGTGGGCGTATCGACCCGGGCATCTGCTGTACGACCGTATTCCATGATCTCGCCCGATTTGCTCCAGGCCTTGAAATACGCCCGCCCCGACTGTGCATCTCGCAGCATCTCGATCTTGGTATAGTCATCGATTTCCAGCCGGTAGACCGAGCCAACCTCCCCCTGTGCTCCAGACACCAGACGCATGCGCCGCCCGTCCAGGCACAAGGCGTCCGCCCGCACCAGTTCCACCGCTGCAACCCTGTTGTCTTGCGCCAGTGTGCGGTTGCATCGATGGATGGTGGACAAGCCGCCAAGCGACCAACCCACGCCCAACAGGCCGTTGCCTCCCTGGCTGTTGTACTGCAGGGCAATTTTCGGAGCCATACCCCCGCGGCCCGGAGGAACGGCGATGGGGATGTTGTAACTGGCGCCACCGTTTGCAGTAACGCCAAACTCTCCTGGTATGGTCGCCACCAGGCTGCTATCACCGGGAGCAGGCGGCACATCTGGAGACACAACGGGTAAGGCGCTATAGGGCGTGGGCGTCGAGCCACCATATGGCGTGTAGTAATAGGACTGCGTATTTCCGGCAGGATCCTGCGCCCTGACCAACCCGCCAGTCGCATCATACTGCCAGGACCAGACATCTCCATTTGCCTTGTGTACGCTGCTCAAATAGCCATCCGCACCAATACCAAGCGTGACATCTTCACCATTGGGCAGGCGCAACACGATATTTCCGCTTTGTGGGTCACGATCAATAGCCAGGGACTGGCCACCGGCATCTGTTACCTCGCTCAAGCGCCCGCTGGCATCATAGGCAAAAGAGTAGCGTATTGCGCCTGTCAGATCCGTGGTCTTTACATGGCGGCCATGGGCATCGAACCAATAGTTTTCATCCATCGCCGGCCCTTTCAGACGATACAAGCCATCGACCCGCACCACATGCCGGTGCGCCAGGCGGTACACTGCTGCAGGATTCTTGCTGCCCAGGTAAAGGCCCCCATCTGGGTGCAGGGCCAAGGCATCGGCTGATGCCAGGCAAACTGTTTCGCCATCCATGCTCGCTGAAAGATCGAGAAAACCATCTGATCCATCTGGATAGAGCATGCGCAGCCTGCAGCGGCTCTCGCCGACAATGAGCACATTCTGCCGATCCATGGCCAGGCTGACCGCAGCCAGGCCCGGGGTTGCTTCACGCAATACGGTGGTGATAATACCCAGGGGGTCGATACGCCGGATGCGATAGCCCTGATCAGGATAGTTGTCGATGACGTACAGCGCCCCTTCCCCATCCCATACCATATCGTCCAGTTGCCCAAAGCGCGCCAGACGGGCGGAACCGCCATCCCCATTCTCCTCGGCAAACTGTCCGGCATCACCGGTACCCGCAAAATTCCTCAGCCCCCGGTTCTCCACCCAACGATAGATACGGTGGCTGCCTTGCGCCGCCACCACCACATCACCCGTTTGTCCGGCAGCAACGGCAACAGGCTCACACAACATGTCGCCCCCGCACTCGGAACCTTCCCCGGAAAACAGGGGCAATACTTCATTGCCCCGGAGCAGGAGCAAGCGGTTGCCCTGGCGGTCTGCAATCAGCAGATCTTCCCTCCAGGAAGCAATATCAGAAATTTGCACCGGAATTCCCCATTCATCAGCAAGCAATTCGAACAGATTGCTGGTTCGCTGCAATACGCCGTCCGGAGAGAAATGGTTGATGCTCTGCCCCTCCCCTACCTGGAATGACCCCTGCCCGTCGATGACCATGCTCAGACTCTGGGCTGAGGAGCTTACAACCCCTCTAAGATCAACGATCTGATCCAGGCGGGCATCTTGGGTATGGCGCGGCACGGGAAGATCGTAAACCCGAGTATCACCCATACCTAAAAACAAGCGACTGGATTCCCGTTGCCAGGCATGATGGACATTCAGACCCCAGCCGCCCAGCGCGGTGTATTCCGGGGTGTAGATTCCGAGCGCCTTGTTCCATCGCCTGGAAACCTTGACTTGCATATCAGCCTGGCTCACCTGGGGCGACGTGGCGAGCACATCCCCAAAAATGGCTGCGCCACTTTCCGGCGGCAGCTGGAATCCGGCATCATAGTAGTGATTGACTTCGATTCGTGCAGTTCGCAAGCCATTGATCTGTCTGCCATATAGATCCAGACCATCCCATTCGAAGGTATACGACAGCTGCGGCTCCGGAGCGAATACTGCACGATGCATCTGCCCCGCAATACGCACGATCAATTCCACGCGACGCAGGTGCGTGGAAACCTGTTCACCCGTGAGCGGGATAACCAGGGTGCGGGCCGCCGCATAGCCCGGCACCCGCTCCGAAGAATAATGCAACTCATATGGCGTACCTTCCATGGCCAGAAATTGTTTGACCAGCGGCTGCGCTTCCGTCAAATCAACAGGATTGTCAGCCGGCGGCTGCTCCTGCGGAACCTGTGACTGAAGGGGCAAACCCACCGCCCAGACCCCCGTTCCGGTCAAGGGGGCACGCAACAGAAGCGCCCCCACCGCATGGTGTTGCGCCAGCCAGGCCCGCTCATGTTCACTGATTCCCAATTGCGCAAGCCCGGCTGCATCCAGGGGCGTGCCTGCAGCATCCAGGCTCAGTTCCGCCAGCCCGTTGGTCACATCCACCAACTGAAGGACATGACCGGTACCCGCGGGCAGCCAACCGCCTTTTTCCCGGTTGTAACGCCCTGCGGGCAGGGCTGTACCCACCGGAAACTGCTGGTGATTGGGAAGATACAACGGCATGCTTCCCCCAAAGGAGAGCCCGGCATCATGACCATCCGCCACAAGCGCCACGACACTGGAACCGGACCAGGCTTCAGCCAAAGGAACAGGCAAGCTGTCATTTCCCGAGCGGCTGAAATCCGTCAGGCGCAGGTACAAGGCTTCTGAAGGGGGCAGGGCAACCGATGACCCGCCCGGAAACACCGCCATACCGGTATCAAACAGCAATACCGGGGACGGCAGCGCCGGATTGTCCGGCACAGATTGAAGCAATCCCCCGGCTGTCGAAGAATACAGCTCCGTAGCCTGGGGCTGCTTGACCAGCAACCGCAAGTCTTTCAGCACCTGATCCCTGTTCCAGGCGGGACGCGCCACTTGCTGTGCGACAACATAATCATCCCTGGCAAAGGCAATCTGCTGCTGGCCCCCTCCATTGAGCAACAACCGGTAGCTTCCGTCACTGCGCGTCAGGGTGGCGCCATATTCCGGGCGCCCTGCAACGCTGACTTTTACGCCGGGCAACGCGTTTCCCCGGGCATCCACTACCCGGCCGGCCACACCACTGGCCCGGTCGGGGGAAAAGTTGCCAATCAGCGTATCTGTCTGTGCCGGAGGAATGCTTTCAACCAAAAACCGGTTACGCTCAAAATACCCCGGGAAAGGCAATGGCTGGAAACCCGGCGCGGGAACATCCCCTGGCTGACCGGGAGAAACCGGCTCGACACGCAGATTGAAGTATTGATACGCACTCGCGCCTTTGGCATCGGTGACCCTTACATAGATGCCGAAGTACCCTGACACTTTTGGTGTCCACCGAATGCTGCCCGTACCAGCATGGACCGTCATCCCTGCTGGAGGATGTTCCACATGGTAGCTCAATGCATCCCCATCAGGATCACTGGCCTCAACATCATAGGAAAACTCGCTCAGCACCTGGGCATGGGTTATCGGAAAGCTAGTGATTTTCGGAGGATGGTTGGATAACGCCTGCGCAACAATGGTAAGGCGCTCTTGTGTACTACTGGCTTGCCCGTCAGATACAATCAAACCTATGGTGTAACTGCCTGGCAGGTCAGCACGCAACCTGGCCTTGGGTTGACGGGCGCCCGTAACAAGCGCCTGGCTCGACGGCGGCTTTGCCAGCAACGTCCAGTCATAGCTCAGGGAATCACCATCCGCATCGCGGGAAGCCGTGCCATCCAATACGACTGGATCACCTTCCATGACCGTTGCCGGGGCATGGATTTCAGCAATCGGCGGGGAATTTTGTGTACGGATGATCACCCGGTCGGGAGAACTACCCTGCTTGCCGTCAGAAACCCGGAGTTCCGCCTCATATATACCGGGAACATCAACCAGAAAGCTGGGAGAAACCGTACTGCTATCGACCAGAATAGCCGAGCTGTTCGGCGGACGGCTGACCAATTCCCAGGCATAGATCAGCGCATCGCCATCAGGATCTATTGACAGGCTGCCGTCCAGCGACACCCGCGTTCCCACATGCACTTCAAGATCGTTTCCAGCTTCCGCAACAGGCGCTTGGTTGGCAATAGCCGAATGGCACAGCCCAAACAGCAGCAACCAAAAAAATGGGGATAATGTACGAGAAGCAGAAAAAGCGTTTGAAATCATGGTCAAATCCGTTTTCATGTCTTGCGAAATGCAATGCTTGCCAAAAGACATTTTTAGCATCCTGCATAAAGACCAAGAACAACAAGCACCATTGCTTGTGGACAATGAACACTCGGTTAATAAGGAGTTTCCCAGCCAACATCACCTATGCAAATATATCCTTTGAATTATTGTGAAGTTCATCACACTTTTCCCCGGTGAACCACCAAGATCAGGACAGACCAAAAAATCTCCCGCCCACCTTGTTTGATTTCCTCTCGCATCATCAAATTGCTTCTGCCACTCTCTTCTCTCAAGCTTCGACCCCCATAAGGTAGCGCTGTACCAGTGCCAGCATCACAATGAAAGTGCGCCAGATATTCAGAACACGGATAAAGAGTTCATCTTTTCCAGTCGACGCCTTCTTGTGCCAGCAACCCCGAAGGCTTCTTCGTCGCCATAGTGGACTATTGAATGAAATCCGGCGCACCGTTGGCATCCCCGACACCCACTACCGAGCGCTGTATCACCCTTTGTTCCATCAATTCGCCGCATGGAGTCAGGAATTTCCTGCGTCAGAAGCCCATCATCACAGCGCCCCTGGCGGCGCACTGCAGCACGGTATTGAGGTGGCCCTCCACGCGGTAAAACGGCGCCGCAAACTCCTGTTGCCCGGCGGTGCCACTGCCGAACAGTTGGCTGCCAGACAGGATGTGTGGACGTATGCAGTTGTGTCGGCTGCGCTGCTGCATGACTTTGGCAAACCAGTTGCCGACATTCAGATCCTGATGCTCGATGCAGATGGAAAAGATATGGGTGCATGGCTACCCTGGCGTGGCAGCCTGATAGAGCAAGGTTGCCACGCCTATCGCCTGAGCTACCGGCGACAACGAAACTACCGGCTGCATGAGCGCCTGCCCGCGTTTTTCATCTCCAAGGTCATGCCACAAATAGGACTGGAATGGCTATCTGAAGAACAGGAAGCTTTTTCTCTATGGAGCGCCATGATGGCGGGTGACTGGGAAAACGCGGGCATTATCGGCGAGATCGTAAGCCGTGCGGATGCACAGTCAGTTGCCGCAATTTTGGCTGGCGATCAACAATAGACTCCCGGTGCCCGGCAGCATCCATTGCACGAGCGATTACTGACGGGATTGCGCTACCTGCTGGACCAAGAGGAACTCCCCTTGAACACCCGGGGCGCCGCTGGCTGGATCCACGGCGACTCTGTCTGGCTGGTGAGCAAACGCACGCTGGATGCGCTACGGGAACACCTGGAACGGGAAGGCCATGCCGGCATCCCACAACGTAATGATCGCCTCATGGATGCGCTACAGCAGTCTGGTAGCCTGATTCCCTACGATGACAAGGCCATCTGGAAGGTTCAAGTCTTCGCTGAAAGCTGGCCTCAGGCAAATACCCTCACCGTACTACGCTTCCCTATCGGGAAAATATGGAGCGACCCAACAGCCACTCCCGCTCCTTTCCAGGGAACCGTAACGCCCGAAGGAGAAACAGAAACTGCCACAGCAGCTATTTCAGACGATAGTCAACCTGGGCCAGCCATACCTAACGGACGCTCCGAGCAACAGATGCCGGCTTCCGGGCAATCGGTTGAAGAGAGCCCGGACAGCATAGACATTTTTTCAGAACCCGCCTCCTCTGCCCCTAATCCAGCGCCTTCCAGCACAGAAAGCACTGACGAAGAGCTACCGTCCTTGGCGGAATCCGGACAGCGCTTTCTTGCCTGGCTACGGCAGAATCTGAAAAGCGGTCTGCTTGAAACAAACACCGCCTCCGGGCGCATCCATCGGGTTCCGGAAGGATTGCTGCTCATCAGCCCCGGTGTTTTCAAGGACTACCGGGATCCGCACCTTGATGCAACCTGGCAGCATGTTCAGCGCCGTTTTGCCCGACTGAAGCTCCACGAGAAGATGAACGACGGCACCAACATTCATATTTACCAAGTAGTAGGCGAAAAAAGCCGCAAGCGTGGCATGGTGAAAGGATTTCTGATTCCAGAAGTAAGCCTGCCGGATGTTTTTCCTGATCTCTGCTTGCCTCCGCCCAATTCCTATCTGCATCGCAAGACCACAGCCAAAGACAGCAAGGATGCCAAGGAATAAATTCATAATTACGGAATCAAAGCGCATCCCCCATTTGACGACCATGTAAGTTTGAGAAATCTTCTTGATAAAAGTAACGACCAAACAGCCACGTTCCGAACACACCCACTCTTGCGAGTTGGCTCCACCAACTTATAATCTGCTGTTTCAATCACTAACAACACTCCGGCGTGGTTAGCATGGTTGACACATTTCGGGTGGAGGCACTGGAAAAACGGTGACAAGGACGTACCAAATAACAGAAAGCAGCCTGGACAAAGATGGCCCCGCCAAGTTTTACGATGGCGGTGGTTTATGGCTTTTAATTTCGGAGAACAACTCAAGGCATTGGGTGTTTCGGTATTGATTGAATGGTGCCGACAACGAGATTGATTTGGGTGGCCCACCCAACATCACAATGCAAGAAGCCCGTAAACTGGCAGACATCTATCGAGCAATGAAAGCCAAGGGCATCGACCCAAAATACCACTACAAGGCAGAACAGCGAATCGATGCACATGTCTGGACATTTGACAGATGCGCAGAGGCCTACATCGAGGCAAAATCCCATGAATGGAAAAACGAAAAACATGCAGCACAATGGAGGGCTACCATAAAAACCTATTGCAGCCCGGTATTCGGCCAACTGCCCGTTGACCAAATTGATGTTGATCTGGTGTTGGAAGTCATTGAGCCTATCTGGTACACAAAAACGGAAACAGCAAGCCGCATAAGGGGGCGCATAGAAAACATCCTGTCATGGGCCATTGTGCGAGGCCACCACGGTGGGCCAAATCCGGCTATCTGGCGAGGATACATCGAGCACCTGTTGCCCAAGAAGACCAAAATCGCGCAACCAAGGCATCACCCCGCCATGCCCTATCAAAATATAGGCGCTTTCATAAGTGAACTGAAACTCAGAAACAGCACTTCGGCGCAGGCACTGCTGTTTCTGATTCTGACAGCTTCCCGCACCGGAGAAGTCATTGGCGCAAGATGGAATGAAATGGACATGCAATCGGGTATCTGGACGATCCCGGCAGACCGAATGAAGGCCAAGCGTGAACACCGCGTGCCCCTGTCTCACCAGACCCTTACCCTGCTGGACAGCCTGCCCACGAAGGAAGGATGGTTGTTTCCTTCCCCTCACTATGGCAAGCACATCAGCAACATGGCCATGCTGAAATATATGAGAGACATGGGATATGGCGTAAAAGGCCATCGGGGGCCATATGTACCACACGGATTTCGCAGCACATTCAGGGATTGGTGCGCAGAGCAGACAGATTTTCCAAGAGAGCTGGCAGAGTCCGCTTTGGCTCATGTGCTTCGAAACAAGGTAGAGGCAGCTTATCAGCGAAGCGATTTGCTAGAAAAAAGGCGCCCACTCATGCAGGCATGGGCCGATTATTGCTTTGGAGAAGCAACGCCATGATACTCCGCTGACCTGCACCCCCTCCGCAAATGGATCTCCTCTGCCGTCGGTCGTTCCTCAAGGGTAAATTCCACCGTACCGTCCTCATACACGATGAGGTAGCCCCACTCCACATCTTCTTCAGTCTGTCCTT
>Ga0256834_1000991_pt1 | contig 19948 bp, 22 predicted proteins | sample 4281140metaG_FD_190536 | JGI IMG/M metagenome (GOLD analysis project Ga0256834, IMG submission 190536) | Hydrothermal vent microbial communities from East Pacific Rise, Pacific Ocean - 4281-140 | ecosystem: Environmental > Aquatic > Marine > Hydrothermal vents | place: Pacific Ocean: East...
CTTTCTTTTGCCAACACTTAAAGATTTTAAGGCTTTTAGACCCAAGAATCATACGGCTCTGCTCTTATTGAGTAGAGCCTTTTTTTTGCATTTTAGCATTATATTATTTCGCATACTCAGGGTGAATACAATTATGTATATAATGCCTCATTTTCTAAACTAGAATATAGCTCTGCAACTTCCTCACCATATCCATTAAATAATAAAGTGGGCACTCTATCACCAGTATGAAGCACACGCTCGCTTGCTTGACTCCAGCGTTTATGCGGCACATCTGGGTTTACATTTGCCCAAAATCCATATTCAGAATTATTTGCCTGATTTGAAATTTCTTCCCAAAAACCGATTGGACGTTCTTTAACAAATGAAAATCTTACAATTGATTTCAGCGACTTGAAGCCATATTTCCAAGGCATTGCTAACCTGATTGGCGCGCCCATTTGGTTTGCAACCTGTTTGCCATATGCTCCTACAACCAAGAATGATAAATCATTATTTGCTTCGGCCATTGTGATACCCTCAACATAAGGCCATGGATACCATGATTGCTGTGCGATGCCCTTGGCCATTTTTTTATCGCTAAAAGTTTCCATTCGCAGATATTTTGCGCCCGACATTGGCTTTGCTAACTCAACAAGTTTTTTAACCGGAAAGCCAATCCATGGCACGCTCATTGACCATGCCTCAACACAGCGATGGCGATATAGCCGTTCCTCAATCCCCATTTTTGCAATCAGCTCATCAACATCAAGAGTGATTGGCTTTTCCACCAAGCCATCAATTGTTATCTGCCACGGACGAGGGTTAAGCTGTTTTTCTGCTGCTTTTGAAATTTGTTTATGTGAGCCATATTCATAAAAATTATTGTATTTAAGGTTTTCCTCTTCAGGAGTTATATCCCTTTCAATTTTATAAAAATCATTACGTTGGGCATGCAAAGCCATGCGCTCTTTCTTTGCTAGTGCAATATTTGGCAAGCCAATAAGAGGCGTAGCAATTGCCGCTCCTGCTAGACCTTTTATTAAATTTCTACGGTTAAGATAAATATTTTGTGGGGTTGCTTCACGCTCGGCAAGCTCCCATGATTTTTTAATTTTTATTAGCATTAAACAAATCTCCTTAAACCAATTGTGAGCAATCTTGCAAAAATCACAAACCACTTTTGTTCAATTTTTTGTGAGCTAAAAAATCAATGCAAATCAATGCAAAATTGCTCTATTCGCTTGAGAGCTTCGCTAAGGCTATCCTGCGAAGCAGCATAACTTATGCGAATATGATTATCTATTCCAAAGGCAGAGCCATGCACTAAAGCTACGTCATTTTCTTCTAGCAGTGCAAAGACGAAATCTTCATCTGAAGTGATTTTTTGACCCCCTTTGCTGGTCTTACCAATGAAGGGTTTTATTGATGGAAAAACATAGAATGCTCCACTTGGTTTAAGACAATCAAATCCTTCAATTTTGTTCAACCCATTTACGAGCATATTTCTACGCTTTGCAAATATTTCTCGCCATTCATCTAAAAAATCTTGCTCCCCATTTAATGCCTCAACTGCTGCCCATTGTGCTATTGAACAAGTTGCACTGGTTGATTGAGATTGTAATTTTGCCATTGCCTTAATTAAAAAAGATGGCCCAGCGCAATAGCCTATTCGCCAGCCTGTCATAGCATGCGATTTTGATAGCCCATTCATTGTAAGAATGCGCTCACCCAATTCTGGGGCGGCTTGTGCCATTGTTGAAAATGTAAAACCATCATAGATTAATTGCTCATATATATCATCGCTTAATATTAAAATATTAGGATATTGCTTTAATATTTCTGCAAGGGCTTTTAACTCATCTTTAGTGTAGACTGAACCACTTGGATTAGAAGGTGAGTTAAGCATTAACCACTTTGTTTTGGGAGTAATTGCGGCTTTTAATGCAGTTGGGCTGAGTTTAAAATTACTAGTTTCATCTGTGCTTATAAACACTGGTTTTGCATCGCAAAGACGAACCACTTCGGGGTAGCTTACCCAATAAGGAGTTGGAATAATTACCTCATCGCCTTTATTTAAAGTTGCAAGCATTGCATTAAAAATTATCTGCTTACCGCCTGTTGAAACAAAGCAATTATCGGGTGATATATCAAGATTATTATCACGCTTAAACTTAGCCGCAATGGCTTCTCTTAACTCTATAATTCCACCAACATTTGTATATTTTGTTTGATTCTCATCAATTGCTTTTTTTGCAGCATCTTTTACATTTTGCGGCGTATCAAAATCTGGCTCACCAGCACTAAGTACAATAATATCTTTACCTGTATTTTTCATTGCACGGGCTTTTTGCGAGATGCCAACCGTTGCTGAGGGTTGCACTCGATTTAATGCATCAGAGATATAATTCATAAATCCTTCTTTCAACTTTTCTGTCACAATTCCTTGCCACAATATTGCCTAAAAATGGTCTTGGAATTTTCATTTTTAGTACAAACTTAATCCATATTCTTCTTGTCATATAAGTTTAAGAAAAACAAATAGACAAGAACTCCCATGCAAAAAAATATTTATAAGCCTAACTCCTATCGTCAAAGCAAAAATAAAAAATCTTTCAAAGGCTCAGCCATCGCACTTGTAAGCGCAATTGCCATGTTAAGCGTCATTGCACCTACATTTTCTGCTGGCTCACAAATTCACTCCGTTGAAATTGGATTTGCCATTGATGAAAAAAAATGGCAACCTAGATAAATTGTAGGATTTTATTTTTTTAAACAGTGGGAGAGTTTAATATGAATGTCGAGAATATCCTTAAATCAAAGGGGTCAAAAGTTTATACAGTTTTGCTAAGTCATAAGGTCAATGAGGTAGTTGAAATATTAAATGCCAATAATATTGGTGTTGTCGTTGTGATAGAAAATGACAAAATTGCAGGCATTGTTTCTGAGCGAGATATAATTAGGCGCATGCGTGATGATGGCGCACCAGTTCTACTAACTAGTGTTAAGGACTGTATGACAGCAAACCCAAAAACATGTAGTTCGCAAACTTCAATAGATGAAGTCATGCAGATTATGACAGATATGAAAATCCGTCATTTACCAATTGTTGATAATGGTAAATTAGCTGGGCTTATTTCTATTGGTGATGTTGTTAAACGCAAAATTGATTTAGCAGAAGGTGAAGCCGCCGCTTTAAGAGATTATATTTCAGGCTAGGTTATCTCTATTTAATGTTTAGCAATTTTCTTAAGGGCTGCTCATTTTGAATTAAATCTTTAATTGAATAATTATCAAGAACAGAAATAAAAGCATTTGTTGCTTCGCTTAGCACATTGCGCAATTTACATGTTGGCGCAATTGGGCAGAGTGGAGTAAAGCAATTTATTACGTCTAGTTGCCCCTCCATAACACGCACAACATCTCCAATAATCACTTCTTTTGCATCTTCAATCAGCTTTATGCCGCCAGCACGGCCTCTTGAAGTTTGTATAAAATTTGCCTTTGCTAAGGAATGAACAACCTTAACAAGGTGATTGCGTGGAATTGCGCATTTCTCAGAAATTTCATTAATAGTAATTATTTTATTTGGATTCAAAGCCAAATATATCAGCGTTCTCAAAGAGTTATCTGTAAATCTTGTTAGTTGCATAAGCCCAATCTTTTTTAGTTTTTTCCTTTATACACCTAGTTTTGGCTTTTTTCTTTGATGGGCATCATTGACATATTGACAAAATTTTAGCTATCTTTTTAAATGATGCATATAAAATACATCTTTATTTATAAACAATAATAAATATCCTTGGAGGGAATTATGGGACTAGATCGAAGAAGTTTTATGACTGCAGCTGCTGCAACAGCAGTAGCTGGTGTTGTGGTTAGCAAAGTATCCATGGCTTCAGCATCTGCCGCTGATGTAAAAGACTTGCCACGAGTTAAACAAGAAATGGTAGCACCGCCTTTTGTGCCGAAACATGACCAAGTGGCGGTTGGTGGGCCAAAGGTTGTAGAAATTCGTTTTGAAATTGAAGAAAAGAAAATGGTCATTGATGGTGATGGCACAGAAATTTGGGCATTAACATTTAATGGATCTGTTCCCGGGCCTATGGCTATTGTGCATGAGGGTGATTATCTTGAGCTTACCCTCGTAAACCCAGAATCAAATATGATGGAACATAATATTGATTTTCATGCTGCAACTGGTGCGCTTGGCGGAGCTGGTCTTACTATGGTTCAACCAGGAGAAGAAGTTGTATTAAGATTTAAAGCAACTCGCTCTGGTGTTTTTGTTTATCACTGCGCCCCTGGTGGAGCGATGATCCCCTATCATGTTGTGCACGGTATGAATGGTGCAATCATGGTGTTACCAAGAGATGGTCTTAAAGACCCTCAAGGCAATGCAGTAACTTATGACAAAGTTTTCTATGTTGGTGAGCAAGATTATTATATTCCAAAAGATGAGGATGGGAATTACAAGAAATATGAAGCTGCTGGTGATGATTTTGGAGATTCGCTAGAAGTAATGAAGGGCTTAGTGCCAACTCATGTTGTGTTTAATGGTGCGGCAGGTGCGTTAACTGGTGATGCGGCTCTTAAAGCAAAAGTTGGTGAAACTGTTTTATTTATTCATGCACAAGCTAACCGAGATAGCCGGCCACATTTAATTGGTGGGCATGGTGACTATGTTTGGGAGACAGGCTCATTTGATGATGTGCCAGCGACAAATCTAGAAACATGGTTCATTCGTGGTGGTTCTGCTGGTGCTGCAACATATAAATTCCACCAACCTGGTGTTTATGTTTACCTCAATCATAACCTAATAACTGCCGTTATGCTTGGTGCAGCCGCTCACGTTATTGTTGAGGGTGAGTGGAATGATGACCTTATGACGCAGGTAAAAAAACCAACCGCAATCGCATAGTAAGATTTAAAAAGCAAAAGGCGGTTTTGTTTAAAAAAGCAAAATCGCCTTTTATAAAACTTTGAGCAAAAATGCGTTTTTCAGATTACATAGGCATAGTCATTCTTATTGCGCTAGGCGCATTAGTTTTTACCCTAAGTGATGGAGTTCGCAAGGTTAATAGATTTTTTGCAAGCTCGATACCAGTAGAGTATATCCCAGAACTTGTCCTTATAGAGATAAAAAATGGAGCAGAAAAATCACAAATTTATGTAGGTAAATATGAAGTAACTCTTGAGCAATGGAAATATTGCTATCAATCAGGGGGTTGCTCTTATATGCCAAAAACTCTTGCTTCAGCAAAAGATGACCACCCTGTAACTGGCGTTAATTGGGCTGATGTGAATGAATATATTAAATGGCTATCAAAAAATACCAAAGAAGAATACCGCCTCCCAACTGCAAAGGAATGGGCATTTATTGCTGATGATGTGGTTGATAATAGTGATGAAAAATTATTTGACGACCCCCGTCTTGCTTGGGCAGCAGATTATATAAATTATGAACAAAAAAGCCGAGTTACAAAAACAATAGGTAGTTTTGGCGAAAATCGGTTTGGTATTTATGACTTAAGCGGAAATGTTTGGGAGTGGGCATCAGATTGCTGGCAATCAAGTGATGAGAAATTAAAAACAAAATCTTGCCGAACTCGTGTAATTTTGGGCGAACATCAAGGTGCAATGTCAGACTTTATCCGCAACCCAATTGCAGGTGGCTGCTCAATAGGGCTTGTTCCAAGCAATTTGGGTTTTCGCATTATTAAAAGCTATCATTAAAAAAAACCAAAACGATTTAAAACTAATAAATTTCAAAATTCATCTCAAACCTTAACAGCATTACCGTTTTTTCATCTAGCTGTCATGTTGCGACAAGCTGGGCTGATTTATGTTGGATTTACAGATCAAAACAACGATCTTATTTTAGACCTCCAAATGTAAATCATATTTTAAGGACATATCTCATGACTAGCCCCAAAAAAAATAACTTTAAAAAATCTTCCCTCATTATCACTTCAGCAATTGTTGGCTCTTTGGCATTAGTAGCTTTTGCTCCTGCGGCATATGCTTTTGGCCCTGGTGGAAATCAGGGACAGAAAAAATTTAATCAAATGCACCAAAATTCCCATGCACAAGGACAAATGCAGCGTGGCGGCAAAAATGCTCAACGTGGCAATAAGAGTGGCTTCTTAAAGTTTGCTTGCTCTGATGAGGCAGCAGACAAGCTAGATACAATGCTTAGCAAAATGAGTGAGAAATTTGAACTAACCAATGAGCAAGAAGGTCTTTATGATGACTTTAAAACAGCTGCTCTAACCGCACAAACCAATTTTGCTGATAACTGCTCAAGCCCCAAAGCCGATGTAGCAGAAAAAGACGATGCTAATATTGTCATGCGCTTAAATGTTCAACGTCATAATATGGCTGCAACGGTAACTGCTCTTGATGAAGTGTTACCAGAATTAGAAGCATTTTTTGATAGTCTAAGCGATGAACAAAAAGCTGCGATGAAAAAGCAAGGCCCCAATATGCAAGGTCACAATATGCAAGGTCACAATATGCAAGGTCAAGGCAGCAATAACTAAGCCAAGTTGATTTAAAAATTTTACCCCGCTAGGGAAAACTCTAGCGGGGTTTTAGTTTTTGGTGGTTGCTCAATTTGCAAAGACCAGCTACCTATTTTTTATGAATAGATTTACTGCAACATTATTATTAATTCTTGCCACGATGATTTGGGGTTTTGCATTCATTGCACAAAAATCTGCTATGGATAATATGGAGCCTCTAACATTCATTGGCGCAAGATATTTACTTGGTGGCTTGGTTGTTGCTCCCTTAGCGTGGGTTGAATATAAAAAAAGAGGAATAAAATTATCCAATAAAGAATGGGCAATAATAGTTTTTCTAAGTGTGAATTTTTTCATTGGATCATGGTTGCAACAATGGGGGATTGTAAGCACTAGCATTACCAATGCAGGATTTTTAACTGGACTTTATGTATTTTTTGTTCCACTAATTTTGCTGATAATATTTCGTATAAAACCGCATAAAATTGTCTGGTTATGTGTGCCTTTAGCATTATTTGGCCTATTCCTTTTGACCGGTGGTTCGCTCGAAAAAATCAATTTTGGCGATTGGCTAGTAATTTCAAGTGCTGTTTTTTGGGCTATGCATGTTTTAGGTCTGGGCTATGCGGCACGAATGAGTAAACTGCCGCTTGTTGTTTCATGTTTGCCCTTTTTGTTCGCAGGAATTATTTCTAGTTTTGGGGCATTTATGTTTGAAAGCCCAAGCCTTAGTGGAATAAGTTTAGGCTGGATTGAAATTGTATATGCAGGAATATTTTCAACCGCCATTGCTTTCACCTTGCAAGCGGTAGGGCAAATGCATGTACCGCCAGCAAATGCTGCTATCATTCTTTCTGGTGAAAGCCTTTTTGCTGCAATTGGCGGGGCAGTTATTATGGGTGACAGGCTTTTACCTATTGGATATGTTGGGGCAGCTTTGATTTTTTTATCAATAATTTTGGTAGAAAGCGTGCCGGCATTTATGCGAAAAAGATTATGAGTTTTATTGAAACTCTTCCCTTATCCTGAGCTTGCTTCCTTCTTCCTCTTCCTCTTCCTGAGCTTGTCGAAGGGTTAGAGAAAGCAAATCAAGCCTAGAATAAAAACCCTAGGCTTGAAAAATTCTTTCTCAAAATTAATCCGTAGATGCCATTCTATTCAGCCCTTGAGAGATGCAGATCACGATCAAAGCACATCCATTCACCTTGAGGCGATCTTGATGCATTGCTTTCACACTGCCGCTCACAGTGTGTCCATAAAGGGAAATATTTCCTCGCCACTCACGATTAGAATGTCTTTTGATTTTATTAACTACATAGGTATCAATATACACTTTATTAGCTCGTTTAATTTTATCTGGCTGTATCCAAACAAGTTTGGCGCAAAGCTGACTGCCATCTCCACAAAGTGAAACTTCATATCGACTTTCTCCATCATCAGCTTGCCACAAACCAGTTGGATCAAACCCAGAAGAGGCTAGACTTGCTGATGAAGCAAAAACCAGCGTTAAAAAACTAATTAAAAAAACTCTAAATTTTGAGTTGAACATAAAAATCTCCATATTTTGCTTCCCCACTTAATGAACTGATAAAAAATAATTTAGGCAATATTGTGAAGTAAATAATTTTCCTCTTTTACCCAAAGCAATAGCGGCTTAAGCTAGATATTATTTTTTTCAAAGGGATATAAGATTGGCCAAACTATATTTTTCATATGCCGCAATGAATGCTGGTAAATCTACCCTTCTTTTGCAAGCATCGCATAACTATCGTGAACGGGGTATGAATACGGCTCTTTTTACAGCTGCACTTGATGACAGAGCAGGAATAACCACAATTGCCTCTCGTATTGGCCTAAAGGCAACTGCTGAATTATTTAGCGAAGATGACAATTTATATTCTCAAATAAAAGCCAAGCTAGAGAAAGAGCCAATAAACTGCATATTTGTTGATGAGGCACAATTTCTTACCTCCATGCAGGTTTGGCAACTTGCTCGAGTTGCTGATCGGTTAGGCGTTCCTGTTATGTGTTATGGTTTAAGGACTGACTTTCAAGGAAAATTATTTCCTGGCTCAAGCGAATTGTTAGCAATTGCCGATGTATTACGAGAAATTCGTACAATCTGCCATTGCGGTGCAAAAGCAACAATGGTGGTAAGACTTGGTGAAGATGGAGCAGTGTTAATCAAGGGTGAGCAAGTTGCAATTGGTGGAAACGAAAGATATGTTTCTCTTTGTCGCAAGCATTGGGAAGAAAAAACTGGCCATTGGCCAACCCCTCAAGCCGATAGCCCTACCCTAAAGTTTGAAAAAATGGATAATGATGATGAAAGATGAAATAGAGCCATCAGGCAAATTAACAATACGCATTGTTGCCATGCCTGCTGACACTAACCCATCGGGTGATATTTTTGGTGGCTGGGTTCTTTCTCAAATGGATATTGCGGGTGGAGTTGCCGCTGTGCAGCGCACCAAAACAAGAGTTGTTACGGTTGCAGTAAATGCCATGACTTTCATCTCCCCCGTTAAAGTCGGCGATGTTTTGTGTATTTATACAAGGATCATAAAAATTGGCACAACTTCCATTACTATAGAGATTGAAGCATGGGCAAGACGTGATAGAATGGCAGTTCGAGAAAAAGTAACCGAGGGGCATTTTACCTATGTATCACTTAATGATGATGGTAAAAAATGCGTGATTGAAGATTAGTTTTTGCAATTTATTGACTTTCGTCGTGTAAATTGGGAAAAGGAAATCTGGGGCATTTATATCCTATTTTGATGAACTTAAAACTGACAAATACTTCTCCTATTCAACAATTATTGTTATGCTATACAAAGTTCTGTCTGAACTATTTAACACATAACGGATTTCATAAATCCCAGTTTCTTTTGGAGCTTTTATTCGTGCTGGGTTGCCATTTTTTGTATAGGCATAACTTATGCGCTTTCTTTGCTCTGCCCCAACTTCCAAAATAGAAATATAATCATTTTTAGCGTTTGGGCCGATCCAGTTTACTTCAAATTTTTTGCCCGCTGCCACATTTGCAGGTGCTTCAAGACTTGCAGATACTGCTACAATCTCTATTTCTCTTGAGGCTAGAACTCTATTATTTTTATTATGAATATAGCGAATTTCATAAATACCCAAACCATCAGGGGCAGTTACTTTTGCTGGGTTACCATTTTGCGTATAGGCTGAACTGATTGATTTTCCCTCATCTGATCCAAGCACTACAATAGCTATAAAATCATTTTCATCACTTGGCCCGCTCCAAATAACTTCAAATTCAGCACCAGCACCAACTTGATTAGGTGCTGACAAACTCGCCTCTGGAGGATTTGATATTATAACAGGCACAATTATATATTGGTCAAGATTTCCATCTTGCTTTTCATAAGAGAAATCTTTGCTGCCAATGATGTATTCGCCTGTTACACTTATATTATAATATCCTACTTCAAGCGTTGCCTTTGTGCTTATTTTTGCATCTCTGCGATGAATAACTGCACCATTAGCATCTTTAATCACCCAATTAAGTAGTTGAGTTTTAATCTCATTGCCACTTTGATCTATTGCTGTAAAAAAAACCTGAGGCTCTGGCGTAATTATCTCGTTAAGAGCCTCAACCAGACTTTCCCCATCATCTGCGCTAAAATATTTCCCGCCAGTATTTTCAGCCAAACAAGAAACTTGCTTTCCCTCTTCTTCGCTCAAACCAAAACCTACAACATGAGTGGTGAAATCAACTCCTTGATATTCAAGCAAATTTCCAAGCGCACATGGATCAGCATTGCATGTTTCAAGCCCGTCAGTAATTAAAATAACGCTTGCTTTATGTTCAGTATAGCGCAATTCCTCAGCTGCCATTTGCACCGCAGCACTTAGTGGTGTTTTTCCTAAAAACCTTAGATTATCAACCTTATCTGCAATAGCTGTTGCCGTTCCTGCTTTTGGTGCAACAATAAGCTCAATATCCTTACAATTACCCTTCTCACGATGCCCATAAGCGATCAAACCAAGTTCAACAGTATCTGGCACACTTTTAAGAACTTCACGCAAAGTTTTGCGAGCAATTTCAAGTTTTGGCACACCATCAATCTGCCCCCACATAGAACCAGAACCATCAAGAACTATCATAATTTTATTTGCTGTATTATTCTCGCTAGAGTTAGCAAAGACCATGAAATTCGCAGTCATAAAGATACTAAAGATTGAGATTATAATGAAACGTACTATTTGGTTTAATTGAAACATGTCCATACCCTCTTAAATAATTTCATTGTAGGTATTTGCTCATTACATGCGCTTGGTTTGCGCCTGAAAAACAATTATGTCAACTTTGAAAACTACTAAGTTTTGCAATAGTTGACACAGTCATAAAAAACACCTTTATAATGACCTGTTTTGCTGTTATTATGCCTATACGGAGATAAATTTTGACTATTTTGCTATTTTTACTGCAACTAACTGGGGCAACTTTATTGTTACTTTTTGCAGTGCGCATGGTTCGCACTGGCATAGAGCGCGCAATGGGGCCATCATTTAAGCGGCTTGTAACTGGGGCAAAGCGCAATAGAATACAGGGTGCTTTTGCTGGCATTGTTTTAGCAATTATTTTACAAAGCTCGGCGGCAACCGCCCTGCTGGCAACTGGGTTTGCAGCTTCTGGTCTTATCAGTATTGTTATGGGTCTTTCAATTGTACTTGGTGCAGACTTTGGTTCGGCTTTAGTTATTCAGGTTCTATCCTTCAAACTTGATTGGCTAATACCTGTTTTATTAGCAATGGGTGGCTGGTTATTTCTTTATTCCCAATCAATTGCCTTTAAACAAACTGGGCGGATTCTACTTGGTATAGCTTTTATTTTATTGGCACTTGGCATGATTGGTGCTGCAAGCGACCCCATCAAGCATAGTGAATTTTTACCCACCATTGCCTCTTATTTAGAGAGTGAATATCTCACGGCATTTTTAGTCGGTGCATTGCTGACCTTCATCATGCATTCCTCAGTTGCAGCTATTTTGATGTTTGTTACCTTTATTCAGCTTGGCCTATTGCCACTATCTGTTGGCATTTCTATGGTTTTGGGAGCAAATCTTGGCTCAGCCTTTGTAACCTTGTGGCTTTCACGTGGAATGGAAAGACAAGCTCGTCAGATACCAGTTGCAAATCTTATCTTACGTGGTTTTGGATCTTTAATTGCTCTTTTTGTAATTAAGTCATTTCCAATATCTGGCATATTAACAAGTTTTGGCGATGGTCAAGCATTGGTGAATGTGCATCTAATATTCAATGCACTTTTATTGATTATCACTCTGCCTTTTGTAAATATTTTAATAAAACCACTTGCAAAACTCATGCCCCCCACCCCAAGCAAAACAACAGATGGCGGACTTATACCAACAAGCGCACTAGATAAAGATGCAACTGATAAGCCAGCTTTGGCACTTGCTAGCCTTAGGCGCGAAGTTTTACGTATGGGGCAAATTGTTGAGATAATGATAAAACCTGTTATGGAACTTTATCAATCTGGCGATATTGAAAAAATCAAATCTATCAAACATCTTGATAAAGGGGTTAACTCATCACTCACTTCTATTCGCCGCTATGTTGCTTCGCTTAATCGCCACAGAATGTGTAAAAAGGATAACAGGTGCGCTCGTGAGCTAACTGAATATGCAATTTCGCTAGAAACTGCGGGTGATATTGTTGCTAAGCGGCTTTTAGTTTTAGCTGAAAAATATAACACAAGACGGTTAAAATTTTCTGATAATGGCTGGGCAGAATTAGTGCGAATTCATGAGCGAGTTGTTGCAAATACAACACTTGCATTTAACGTATTAATTTCTGAGGATATTGAATCTGCGAGACTATTAATTGAAGAAAAAACCGAGATGGCAACGCTAGAGCGCAAAAGCCGCAATAAACATCTCAAACGACTTCGCTCAGGTGATGAAATAAGTTTTGAAAGCTCTGATCTTCATCTTGAAACTTTGCGTGCCTTAAAAGATTTTAATTCACAAATCTCAGCCGTAGCTTACCCCATTCTATATCGCTCAGGCCAATTGCTTGAAACTCGACTAGTAGAAAATCCTGAGCTTGGGGACGAAATAGAAAAGTCAAACTAAAAGCTAACCACCCTTTAAATCAGGGAGAAATGTTACAATTTGCGGGAAGAGTGTGATTAGACCAACGGCTGCCAACAATAGCAAAAAGAACGGGAAAGCTGCAGCGGCAATTGTTAGAATATTCTTACCCGTTAGCCCTTGAATTACAAATAGATTAAATCCCACTGGCGGGGTTATTTGGCTCATCTCAACCACAATTACCAAATAAATACCAAACCAAAGCGGGTCAATTCCTGCTGCCTCCACCATTGGTAGAATTATTGAAGTAGTTAGCACTACAACCGAGATGCCATCTAAAAAACAGCCTAAAATTATAAAAAATATTGTTAGAGCAAATAAAAGTGCAAAGGGAGAAAGGTTAAAACCGCCAATCCATGCGGCAAGGTTGCGGGGAATTCCTGTAAAGCCCATTGAGGTTGTTAAAAAAGCCGCCGCTACTAGAATAAAGGCAATCATTGCCGAAGTAATGGTTGCCCCCATTAAGCTATCGATAAACATTTTTTTGCTCAAAGTGCCGCTTTTCCATGCCAATAAAAGTGAGAAAGTAACACCCATTGCCGCCGCATCTGTGGGCGAAGCAACGCCTGCATAGATTGACCCTATTACCCCAATGATTAGCAAGATAACCGGAATTAAACGGCGTGAGGCTTTTATCTTTTCTTTAAAACTCATATCTGATTTTTCAGATGGAATTTTATCACCCAACATAAGCGAGCGAATAATTACATAACCTGAAAACATAACAACTAGCATTATGCCGGGAATTATTCCTGCAATGAAAAGCCGTGCAACTGATTGCTCGGTTGCTACCCCATAAACAATGAGAATAATTGAGGGTGGTATCAACAAACCAAGCGTTGCTGAACCTGCTAAAGTCCCTAAAATTAGTTTTTCTGGATAGCCCCGTTTGGTTAGTTCGGGAATTGACATTTTACCAATAGTTGCGGCCGTGGCCGCAGATGAGCCAGAAACAGCTGCAAAAATTGCACAACCAAATACGTTCACATGCAATAATTTTCCTGGTATTTTTGTAAGCCATGGCGCAAGTCCTGAAAACATATCCTGCGATAATTTTGAGCGCAATAATATTTCACCCATCCAGATAAACATCGGCAATGCGGCAAGTGCCCATGAATGGCTAGCACCCCAAAAAATAGTTGCCATCACCTGACCAACAGGAGCAGATGAAAAAAGCACCATGCCTGCAATAGCTATAATTATAAGTGAAAATGCCACCCACACGCCAGCGGCCAAAAGCACAAGTAGACCAACAAGTAAAAAGGAGATAATTATTATTTCTGACATTAGCCCATATCCGTTGGCTTAAGAATTAATGAGCGTTTGAGAATGGTTGTGAGGGTTAAGTCAACTAAAGATATTGCTAAAATACCCAAACCTAGAACTAGACTTGATTGTGGAATCCACAAAGGAATAGCAATAATCCCTGGTGATAAGTCGCCATAAGAAAATGATTCAAAAGTAAGTTTCCCCATGAACCATGTTGCATAAATTGCGGTTGCGGCGCAAATTGAAAGGCCTATAATTTCAAAAATTAATCGTGGAGTTTTGGGTAGAAATTGCAAAACCAATGTTACACGAATATGGCCGCCACGAGTTAAAGTATATGCAAGAGCTAAAAATGAAGCAGCGGCTAAAAAGAAACCTGCAAATTCGGCATAAGAGGGAATGGTAATGGCTAATTCTGTACCAAATAATTTGGTTATCAGGTTGAAAATTACCTGTACCGTAACCAACACACAAATCAACAATAAGAATAATGCCGCAACAGCTCCGCTTGCGACATAAAGCCCATCAAGTATTTTTCTAAAACTAAAACCCATTCAAATTTCTCTTTTTATAGAGTGAAATAATAATCAATTTAAAAAATAATATTTACCTATGTGTCACCCCAGAACACAATGAAGGATATTAAAGACCCTTCACCTTGTTCAGGGTGACAAGGTAGTTCAGGGTGACAGGTAGTTCAAAATAACATGTCGCTTAGGGTGAAAAAATAGATAAAGTTATTAACGATGCACCCCTGTTTTTATTGGCATAAAACAGGCAGAGATAGCTCCGCCTGCTTAAATTTATTTCTAAAACCTACATTGAATAGGCAGAAATAATGCCTTTTGCTGCATCAGATGCAGTTGCATTCCAGTCAACTTGCATTTCTGCACCAATTGCTTTTAGACCGTCCATAAGCTCTGCACTTGGCTCAACAACATTCATGCCATTTTCTGCCAAAGTTGCAGTTTTTGCATCTGTTTCAGCACGGCTCATATCCCAACCACGTGCCTCAGCGGTTTTTGCGGCTGCAAGTATTGCAGCTTGAGTTTTAGCATCTAGGCCATCAAAGGCTTTTTTATTCACCACAACGATATTTTTTGGAACCCATGCGTTAATTGGTGTGTAAGTTGATACAAAATCCCATGATTTTGAACTAACGCCAGTTGAAGGCGAAGTAATCATTGCTTCGACCTGACCTGTTGCAAAGGCTTGTGGAATATCAGGTGATTCTACCTGAGTTGGAGCAGCTCCTGCCAATGTTGCAAATTTTTCTAATGCGGCATTATAGGCACGAAACTTAAGACCCTTAAGGCCAGCAACATTTGCAACTTCTGCCTTTGTATAAAGACCTTGAGGCGGCCATGGCACAGCAAATAATGGCATTAAACCTTGTTCAGCTAACAATTCAGTTACCACTGGTTTTTGCGCCGCCCAAAGTTTTTCCGCATCTGCATAAGAAGTGGCAACAAATGGCTGTGAATCTACACCAAAGGCTGCATCTTCGTTTGAAAGGCGTGAGAGGAAAAACTCACCAATTGGAACTTGTTGGCTGCGAACCGCATTTTTAATATCTGGATGTTTATATAATGAGCCAGCAGAGTGAACGGTAATTTTAAAAGTACCATTTGTTGCGGCTTCAATATCGTTTGCAAATTCAATAATATTTGCAGTATGAAATACTTTATCTGAATATGGCGTTGGCATATCCCATGTTTGTGCCATGGCATTTATTGGCATTGCCACACTTAAAGCAACAACTGCTTGAGCGAATAGTTTTCTCATTTTTTTCTCCCTTATGAGTGGTATTTTAGTTTTTTAAAAAACGGGCATTATGCTGGTTTTTATAATAAAATACCAAGTCTTTAATCTTTAACGCTCATTTTATTATGAGCTTTCCCATGATTGATTATGATCCTTTGATGCAAGGTTGGTCAAGAGTTCTAAAAAAAAATCTATTCTTTCAACAAGCAGTCAGCTCAGATTTCTCGTTCAGATAGTGTTCATATGAAAAAGTGTTAGTTGCTATTTGACATGGTTAACAATGGCTAACTTTTTACGAATGGAGAAAAACATGAGCATTTTAAAAAAAATAATTCTTAGCACTTTATCAGTTACAATTCTTGCGGCATCAAGTGCTGCTTCATTTGCAGCCCCTGCAATATCAAAGGCCTCATTAAATGTGCGCTCTGGCCCATCTGCAAAATATAAGGCTGTTGATACTCTTTATAGAGGTGAGCGAGTTGAGGTTAAGGAATGTGTTTCAAATGGCTGGTGCTATATCACTCACTCTGGCCCAGATGGCTGGGTAAGTGCAAAATATCTTAGGGCAGGAACAAGCCGCCCACCAGTGCAGAAAAAACCACGCTACACCCCTCCAACAAGACCGCAACAAAACCCACCAGTTAGCTTTGGTTTTTCAATGAATTCTAATGGTGATTTTTCGTTTGGGGTTGGGGTTGGCGGCGCACCAACCTATCCGCATAGACCGCCACCGCCACTTTACAGCCCACCACAACCAGATGTTTGTTTTTATAAAGGAAAGAATTTTACTGGTCAGCAATTTTGCGTAAGCTCTGGCACTTCTCGCTCAAGCCTTTCACAAAGGTGGGATAATTCCATTTCATCAGTAAGAATTTCGAATGGCGCATCTGTTAAAATATGCAGATGGGAGGATTATAGAGGCGGCTGTCGAACTATTGGCTCTAGTAAAAGTCATTTAGGTGATAGATTTAATAATAGAATTTCATCTTTTAAGGCAAAGTGACTTTACCTAAAAACCAATATCAATCTATAAAAGTGAAGGGTTTTAATTTATTTAAGACTCTTCACTTCATTATATAAAATCTAGCACTTATTAGCCCATTTCAAACTATGGATTTGGGCTTTGTCATTTTAGTGCCTTTTTTTATTTCTAGACAAGAAGTTGATATATATCATAGGCTTTATTGAGATAAAGGGTTACACTGTTTCAAGAAAGATATTTGCTAGACTATCAAAATGATGGGACGTGATTATTAAATAACAAATCATTCATAAACGGTTCAGCTTGAGAATGTGATGGTAGCTTATCCTTTTTTAGGGCAAAATTTATCAATAAATTTATGAGGGAATGAAAATGAAAATACTTACCAAAAAAATATCAATCGCCATTGCATCAATGGGCATGATAATGAGTAGTGCTGCGGCATTTGCAGCACCTGCAACCTCAAACGTTGCACTGAATGTTCGCACAGGACCGGGAACAAGTTTTAACGTTGTTGATACTTTACTACCAGGTGAGCAAGTGGAAGTTACTGAATGTGTATCAAATGGCTGGTGTCGAATTGACCATGTTGGACCTGATGGTTGGGTTAGCTCAAACTATCTTACACCAATAAGTGCTGGCTCGGGTGCTGCTCCTGCCCCAAGCGGTTCAACTGACCCAGATTGTAGCTTTGGCATTACTGTTGGCCCTGGTGGCCCTGCATTTTCTATCTCTTGTGGTGATGCGCCTCCTCCTGCTGTTCCCCCTGCTCCTGCCCCGCCTGTCCCTGCACCTGTTGCGGCTGAGGCATGCTTTTATAAAGGCAATAATTATTCAAGCACAAAAATCTGTAGGGTTGATGGAGTAAGTAGACCAAATCTTGTTGGAGGTTGGAATAATTCAATATCATCACTCTCACTTACTGGCGGAGTTAAGGTAAAGGTCTGCCAAGGATCAAACTTCACAGGTCTATGCGATGTATATTCTTCCGACAAGGCAGTATTGAACGGCGCATTAAACAATAAAATATCTTCTTATGTAGTATTTACTGGTGCTGCACCTGCGCCTGCGCCTGCTCCTGCGCCTGCTCCTGTTGTGCCTGTAACTCATTCAACAGGGCCTATCAATTTGCCACAAACATTTAGTGCCAATCTTGATAATGGTAATGTTGGCTCAGCTGGTGCAGATATTTGGTATGAAGCTGTTACTGCGGTGAATAAATTTGTAACTCCTAGAAATGGTGCAAAACTATCAATTAGCGGCCCATCAAATCGTGGCTATGCTGGTTGCTCAACTGCCTCATATTCCAGCAATAAAATATCTGTTTGGGCAATACCTGTTGGTACATATATCTGCGTTAAGACTAATCAGGGTAGATATTCTGAATTCCGCCTTAACGGTTATACTGGAACAACAATGAACCTTGGTTATACCACTTGGGCTAACTAAACAGCTAGATTAATTAAAATTCATTAGTTTTCTAATTATCCAACGCCGCTTCTTTAAAAAGGAGCGGCGTTTTATGCACAGCCTAGATAAAAAGAAAAAAAACCTCGCACAAAATAACTAAATGTTGCATTATATGAGTATCAATATTTCTCTTGAGGTTATTATGTCATTTTTATTTACTAATTTGAAAAATGTAATTTTTTTAGCATTTACAATGTTTTTCTTTTCTTGTGTCTTTGCTTTTGCAGGAACACCCGCACTTACTATTAAAGAGGTAGATTTAAGATATGGCCCAGGGACAAATTATAAGTCTGACTTTATTATTGAAGGTGGGGCAGATGTTATAGTTGAGCGTTGCTCAAACCGCTGGTGTTTAATTAGTAATCGCTCTGCAAAAGGCTGGGTATCTATTGATAAATTATCTTTTGGAAATGCTCCAAAACCAGCATTTTCTGGGCCAAAACGTGACCAAATATTGCAAGGCGATGGTGAGATATGTTTTTATAGTGGTGCTAATTTTAGCGGCGAAGCAATTTGCTCATCAACCGGCATGGTAGTGCCAGACCTTGCGCTTTATGGGCGAGATAACAGCTTTGCTTCTATCTCGGTTGAGGGAGAAATTTCTGCTATGGTTTGTCGAGATATGAAGTTTTCTTCATATTGCGAAACAATAACTCAAGATCAGCCAGTATTGAGCCGTTTTTTAAAACGTGCAATTTCTAGCTATCGGGTATGGTAGTTTAGCTTTTCTTTTTCTTTGGCTCTTGCTTGGGTTTTTGCATTCCCCAAAATTTACTCATCGCAAGATAGGTATATGAAGCTGACCAGCCAATTAACACCAAACCAGTTAGCGATTCAATTGCTGCAACAAAGCGCAAATGGCCTAATGGTTGAATGTCCCCCATACCAAGCGTGGTGTAACTAGCGGCGGAGAAGTAAAAATAATCAAGCCAACCATCCTCAAGCGCACCAGAAATTGAGCCCAAACCCCATTGATGCTGCATCAGGCTAAATGCAATCGCAAAGAGTAAAATTTCTGTAATATGAGCAATAAAAACCACCGCAATAATTACCAACAATCTTGGCCTAACTTTTATTTTTAATGAAGGTAAAACATTAGAAACAGAGCGTAATAATTCATAGTGAATAAACACACTCAAAACTACCAAGAGGAACGTAATTAAAATTGCAGTAAGCATGATTTTCTTTCTAAATAATATGCCGATTACTAACCAGCTTTACCATTATCAAAATATAAAAAATTTAACAAGTGAGTGATCCTAATCAAGGACAGGGTTTAGTTTAGCATATATAGTCAATAGTAGGGGGCAGTGTCTTTTATTACTAAAGGAGAATGTCATGTCTACTTTCAAAAAGTTTCTTAGCTTAACCGTTTTCTCATCTGCTCTTTTTGTGATGGGGGGTGGAGCAATTGCTGCTTATAATCAGTATGAATACGCTAGAATATGCACCTCACCTGCGAATACTTGGCCACTAGTATGTTTTTACACTGAGGCGAATTACAAAGGAAAAGTGCTTTGTGAAGCTGGCGAGCGGACGGTAAATGAGCTTAAATATCCTTGGAAGAATAATATCGAATCTATAAAATTAATTGATGGTGCTTTTGTAAGGATTTACAACCAAACTAACCGCAATGGAGATGACGATATTGTTGAAAAAAACATCCGAAATCTTGAAGATAATTTTAACAATAAAGTGAGGTCTTACCGCACTGGTGCTCCAGCGAAAAAAGAAGCTACTTGCATTGATAGTGATTTTTAAAAATTACTCTTATGTAAGACTAAAATAGGGTGGGATTATATTTATCCTAC
>Ga0256834_1000992_pt1 | contig 19938 bp, 18 predicted proteins | sample 4281140metaG_FD_190536 | JGI IMG/M metagenome (GOLD analysis project Ga0256834, IMG submission 190536) | Hydrothermal vent microbial communities from East Pacific Rise, Pacific Ocean - 4281-140 | ecosystem: Environmental > Aquatic > Marine > Hydrothermal vents | place: Pacific Ocean: East...
AATTTTATTTCCTTAGATACAATTCCCCCAGTAATCACCCTTATTGGCGATGTGACAGTCACTCTAAGTGTAGGAGATAGCTACACAGATGCAGGAGCTACTGCCGAGGATAACGTAGATGGTGACATTACAGAAAATATTATCATACGTGGAGATATAGTAGATACAAATGTACAAGGGAACTATACTGTAACCTATGATGTCAAAGACACTGCAGGTAATAGTGCACAACAAGTAAGTAGAAATGTAGTAGTTATTGTAAATAGTCATGGCACAGAACTAATCGAGGGTGGTGGTAATGAAAATGGTGAACTAGATGCATCAGAGTGGACTAAAATAATAGATCAAAATAAACAATGGGACTTGAGTGTAGGAGATTGTTTAACTAATGAGAAATGTATTCATGTGAACCCTTATGCAGAAAATGGAGGAATGTATCAAGCTATTTCAACAGAAGAAGGAAAAACCTATATATTAGAAGCAAAAGTTTTAGGTTCAAACCATTATACAGATGTCAATAACTATACGCTTGCTTCATCGTATATGACTGTAGAAAGCAGTACACCAACACCAACTAGCACACCAGAATATCAAACAGAAAAAGTAAAATCAAATACACCACAAATTGTAAAGATAACATTTACAGCAACCTCTCAAACAACATATATTTCACTAAGAGGAGATACTGCATATAAGTATCCAACAGCGTTATCTATCTCAGTTAAACGTGTGAGTATAAGTGGAGAAAAGGATACTACCCCACCAGAAATTACTCTTAATGGAGCATCTACAATCAATCTCAAAATAGGAGATGATTACGAAGAGTTAGGAGCTACGGCATTCGATGATAAAGATGGAGACGTGGATGTAAATATAACTGGGAATGTCAATACAGATACAGAGGGAACATATACTATTACTTACTCTGCAATTGATTTAGCGGGAAATAATACTACAAAAACACGTGAAGTTACTGTTAGTGATTCAAATAATAAATCGGTTGATTATAGGCTCAACGACGATACAGACCATGAAAGCATTCAGCTTAGATTACCAAATAAAATTAAAGTAATTCAAAGTAAGACTTTAAAAATTTATCTTGATAATATTGTTAATGTTGAGAATATCCAGTTATTAAACTTTAAATTTACATTAAATGGTACCGAGCAAGCCAACTACCAAGGTGTAGAAGATGAAAATAGGTATATACAAATAGCTATTCCAGAAGGAAGAAGTAAATTAAGAGTTGAAGTAACAAATACAAATAATAGTGCTAAGGCAAGTGCCAATAGTGAAATACTTTCGTTTAAGCAGGATGTCTCAATCCAAGATGCAAAAGTTCTTGTCATTGGAGATAGTTTTACTGATGGTTCAGATTATTTAGTACCATTACGTTATAAATTAGATATAAGTGGGCAATTAAATAAATTTACTTTTATTGGGTTAAGAGAAAATAGTAGTATTCGTCATGAAGGGCATGCAGGTTGGACAGCTAGAGCCTTTATGAATGAAAATTCTCAATGGTACCCTAATTCTCCATTCCTAAACAATGAAGAAGATATAGACTTTTCAAACTATTTTGAAAATAAATTAAAAGATATACCTAATATTGTTGTTATTCAACTTGGTGTAAATGATGCCATTGCTGTAGCTAAGGGAATAAAAAAGGGATACTACACTATTGAACAAGTGAATGCACAAGTAAGTTATTTGGAGAGTTTAGTTAATGGAATAAAACAGTCCTTACCAAATGTAACAGTATTGATAATGGAGCCTACTCCACCAAATAGACAAAGCAATAATACAAATGGCTATGCTGCACAAGTATATAAAGATGTGCTTAATAGCTACTGGGAAGAGTCACTCAATAGATTTGAAAATAGAGAAAGTGAAAATATATATGTAGTTCCTGGATTTATAGATATTGACCCATGGAATGGTTTTAAAGATTCAGTACATCCAAATGATGCTGGATATGAACAATTGGCTCAAACATTAATGGGTAACTTGTTATGGACAGTTGTACAAAACAAAAATACAATCATTTCAAAAGAAAATAATATAGTAGATGACACTACACCTCCTGGTGAATTAGGTCAAAAGATATTTGAAATAGATTTTAACCGGCATTCTGCTGGTGCCTATACCAAAGCGATGCATAAAGAAGATTTTTATACTTATAAAGGAGAAGACCTATATTATAAAAAAAACCATGATGGATCCTGGATGTATGGTGCAGATGGATTAAATAATACGTCTATTGTAGAAGACAACAATGAAAAAGTACTTAGAGTACAATATGATAAAGGTCATGTCCATCCTACATATGGATTTCAATCACTTGCAGCTTTACCAAAGAGCAATAGACCTGTAGAAAATGTAAATAATCCACAAGAAGTTACACTAGTGTATTCAGTTAAATTTGAAGATGATTTTGATTGGGCAATCGGTGGTAAATTACCCGGATTAGCTGGAGGACTTTCTATGGCTGGAGGACAGAGTATCGGAAATTACTATATGAAAAATGGCTTTACTGCTAGATTTATGTGGCATATATTAGAGACTGTATCAGGGAGTAAAATAGCTGGAATGATAAGCTATATTTATCATCCTGGAAGAGATGGTAAAAATGGTCAACTTGTATATGGAGCAGGACCATATATGTCTACAGCAAAACCAACATTATCTTTTACTGATCATTCTAATGATGCATTATTTCAATTTGAAACGAATAAATGGTATAAAATAAGACAAACAATAAAAGCAAATAGACCATATAAATCAGATGGAACGATGAAAGTATGGATTAATGATAAACTTGCATCTAGTTTTGGAAATATGAAATTTATTGCTGATGGTATGCATGGAAAATATGCTGTAGATAGATTCTTGTTTTCTACTTTTTATGGAGGTAGTGGACCAGGATATGCACCGAAAAGAGATACACATGCATTATTTAAAGAGATAAAAGTCTATGTAAAGTAATAGATTACTGAGGAGTTATCTCCTCAGTATAATGAATTATTGAAGAAAACATTTAACCATTAAGGCTCATATACTAGCTTCCACTTTGTGCACCAAGTGGAACTAATTTCAAGAAGAACAGCTGAGCTTTTTATTTTTAAAAGCATCAGGTGTAGCACCTGCCCATCTTTCAAACTCTGGGTGTTCTTCAAAAGGGTATTGTGCAATTTTAAACAAATCATCTACTGCTGAAAAGTCACCCTCCTCGGCTGTATCTATAGCCTCTTGTAGCATATAGTTTTTAAGTACATACTTTGGGTTGTTAGACAACATCTGGTTTTTCCGTTCTGTTTTGTCTATGTACTGGATACGTTCATCATACCTATCTAGCCAACCATTCATAGGTTCAGGGTACAAGCCACAAGACAGAAGTGCTGTTCTGTCTCCTTTGTGTTCAAAGTGACTCAGTGTTCTCATAAAAAGTGTATAGTCCACATGTAACGTTTCTAACATATCAAACATATCATCTATTAGTGCGGGGTCTTCTTCTACTGTACCTTCTAGTCCTAGTTTTTTACACATATAGTAGTGAAGGTATCTCACATAAATTTTATCGTAGATGAGTAAAATATTTTTCATCTTTTCTATGCTGCATAAAGGGCTAAGTGCCGTCATAAGTCTTTCTAGGTTCCATTTAGCCACAGATGGTTGATTTGTATAACTATAACGTCCCTCTACATCTGTATGGTTACAGACATTTTCATGTCTAAAGTCATCTAAAAATGCGTAAGGACCATAGTCTATGGTTAGTCCTGCTATGGACATGTTGTCTGTATTCATCACCCCATGGTTAAAACCTACAGACATCCACTGTGCCATAAGCCTAGCCGTAATCACCATGACTTCATTAAAAAGTAGCATATAACGGTCATTTTTACCATTAATATGAGGGAAACTTTCATCTATCACATAATCTGTCAGTACTTCAAGTTCTTTAAACATACCATTAGATGCATAGTACTCAAAAGTACCCAAGAGGTGCTTACCCGACATACTATCGCACCCTTTTCTATGCTCTGTCTATACACATCATGCTCAGAACCAATGAGTCCCAAACAAAGTGTCGTTGGGATCTTCAAGCCATGCATCGCCTCACTCATAAGGTACTCTCGTATACTAGAACGTAGTACTGCACGCCCATCACCTGAGCGTGAATACTCTGTCACACCTGCACCTTTAAGTTGTAAATGATATTTTTCTATCGTCCCTATGTTTATAACTCTTCCGTCCCCTAGTCTAGGTACAAAATACCCAAACTGATGTCCTGCATAACACATGGCAAAAGGATCTGAACCTTCTGGTCTATACTCACCATTTAGAAGATGCACAAATGTATCTGTTTCTAACTCACTTTCATCTATGTTGAGTATTCTCGCTACATCTTTATTTGCATGTATCAAAAAAGTTTTTTTCAATGCTGTAGCTGCAACTTTGTCGTAGCACACTTCATTTAAAGTTAAGTATGGGTTGGTTAGTTTTAATTCATTTAATTTCATGGACTTAAATATACACTCCTAAACTTTAAAGGCACTTAGCAGTATAATACTTCCAATTATATACTGAAGGATTTTATAAATGGGTAGAGCATTTGAATACCGTAAAGCATCAAAACTGAAAAGATGGGGAGCCATGTCAAAACTGTTTCCAAAATTAGGGAACATCATCACTATGGCAGCAAAAGCAGGTAGCCCTGACCCTGACATGAACCCAGCACTTCGTACCGCTATCCTCAATGCTAAGTCACAAAACATGCCTAAGCACAATATAGAAGCAGCTATCAAAAGAGCTGCAGGTAAAGATGCTGCGGACATTAGAGAGATGCATTATGAAGCCAAGGGACCTTATGGTGTACAGCTTTTTATTGACTGTGCTACGGACAATGGTACAAGAACTGTAGCCAATGTAAAAGCAACACTGGTTAGAAACAAAGCAGAAATGCTTACTTCTGGCGCTTTAAATTTTATGTTTACACGTAAATCTGTCATCACTTTTGACAAAACAGAGGGTATGGATATAGAAGAACTTGAACTTGAACTTATAGATGCAGGACTTGAAGAAATAGAAGAAATGATGGAGCCGCAAGAAGAAGGCGAAGACAAAGCCATTATCAAAATATTTGGTGCTTTTGAAGCCTTTGGAGACCTCTCTAAAGCCTTAGAAGAGATGGATATTAAAGTCAATTCAGCAAAACATGAACGCATTGCAAATACACCCATAGACCTTAGCGATGAGCAACTGGAAGAAGTCGAAACACTCATTGACAAACTAGAAGATGATGAGGATGTACAGGCTGTGTATACAAATATAAACTAAGATTAGGTGTGCTTATAAACACACCCCATTACATTATCCGTGTTGTTCCACAAATGTTTCATAATCACCCTCAAAATCTATTATCGTACCATCTTCATTAATTTGTATAATTCTATTTGCAAATGCATCGATGAGTTCTCTATCGTGAGAAACACAAATTACACCACCTTTATAGTTATGTAATGCTTCACCTAGAGATACAATTGCTTCAAGGTCTAAGTGGTTATTGGGCTCATCCATCACTAAAAAGTTTGAGCTGTCCATCATAATTTTAGAAAGCATAACACGATGCTTCTCTCCACCCGAACAAGCATCTATCTTTTTCTTCTGCTCTTCACCAGAGAAAAGCATACGCCCCAATGTCTTACGTATATCATCAATATGCCACTTTACATCAAAACCTTGTATCCACTGAGGTAACTCTTCATCACCAACTACTAAATCTGTTGTATTTTGAGGAAAGTAAGAATAGGTAATCGTTTGTCCCCATTTCATCGTTCCACTATCTGCTTTTATCTCTTCCATGAGGATTTTAAGTAAGGTAGTTTTTCCCACACCATTGGTACCGATAATGGCTATTTTATCTTCACTCTTTACTTTAAAAGAAAGGTTTTCAAAAACCATTTTTCCATCATAAGACTTTGAAAGACCTTCAACATCAAGGACTTCATTTCCTATGTCACGGTGTGGTTTAAACATAATAGATGGATCACGACGTGATGAAAGTTGAATGGCTTGCACATCTAGTTTATCAAGCTGTTTCTGACGTGAAGTAGCTTGTTTTGCTTTAGAGGCATTGGCTGAAAATCGCTTGATAAAGCTTTCTAACTCCTCTTTCTCTTTAAGCCCTTTAGCTCTGTCTGTCTCCGCTTGTTTTGCTATGAGGTTTGCTGCAATATACCACTCATCATAATTCCCTGTAAACTCACGTATATTTTGAAAGTCAAGGTCAAGTATGTGCGTAACCACACCATTAAGAAAATGTCTATCATGGGAAATAACCATCAAGGTACCTTCATGGCGTTTAAGCTCATTTTCCAGCCATGAGATAGTTGCCATATCAAGGTTATTCGTAGGTTCATCCAGTAGTAACACGTCTGGCTTTAAAAACAGTACTTGTGCTAGTAATATTTTAAATTTGTCTCCACCAGTAAGTGAAGACATTAGCTCTTCATGCTGTGAAACAGGAAAACCCAACGATTGAAGTAGTTTTTCTATCTTCACATCTGACTCATAGGTAGGGTCTTCATCGGCACATATCATCTCTAACTCACCTAGACGGTTATTGACCGCGTCTGAGTCAAAATCACCCTCCATGTAAAGCTTTTCTTTCTCTTTTTGTGCATCAAAAAGTTTTTTATTACCATAGAGTACTGCATCAGAAAGTGTATAGTCTTCAAAGGCATACTGGTTTTGACTTAGCATACCTAATTTTAAACCAGGTTGGAGTTGAACTTCCCCATCACTCTGCTCTAATTCTCCTGCAAGAATTTTCATAAAAGTGGATTTTCCTGCTCCGTTTGCACCTATGAGACCATAACGTTTACCTATATCCATAGTCATATTGATTTTATCGAAGAGAACTCTTTTCCCATATCTTTGTGTTAAGTTTACTGTACTAAGCAAGTCTTGTCCTTATACGTATAATATTAAGTGCATTTTAGCATAATGCTCTGAAAATTTGTTATCATTTTGCTATGAAAAATATCCTTATTCTTTTTTCACTATTAAGTATAAATATTTCTGCGAACTTTATGCAAAATGTTACACAAACCCATATACGAAGTTTAAATACCATACTCTTTTTTGCCTCTGAAGACATCATCTCTTCAGGACACTTTCGGTTCAAAACATTTGATACAAACTTAGATAATTACTTTTTCCCTTTCTCTTTTCCTTTAAAAAGTAACGAGGATACTTATGACTATTATCTCAATGGAAGTCTTGGTTTTTCAAACTATACACAAAAGAGTATTGACCTATACAGAGGTACACATGACCGATACAGTTTGCAAAATTATGCTTTTAAACTAGGGACAGGTATCCAATACTATACTTCAAAAGATACAGATTTTAAAATAGGTGTTTCTTATATTTATTCCTATTTGCTAGGAAAATATAAAACGCTAAAGCCCCTAAATATATCAAACCCTGAAGATAAAGTTATCAATACCCTCTTAAATGATTCAAAACAATACCATACTTTTGAAATCTCAAGTGCCTTCACCTACCATCCCTATCTTTATGATTATAAACCTTATAGTAGTGTAAGTATACGCCATTTTTCTACCCATTTAAATGATAAGATTACCTCAAAAAGTATCATAAAATCAACAATATTAAAACTAAAGGTTGGACTTGTCACACCCACCGTATCAGAACTATTTGGATTATCGCTCACACTTGAACCTTATGCTTCTGCTCTTTATGTATTTGGCGATATAGAAAATAGTTTAGACCTAAATACTATCTATATAGTAGGAAATACTTTTCGACTAAATGCTTATCCAGTCACTTGTTGGGTAGAAGATTTTGCATCATTACAAAGAAATAGTATGGACTGGGTAAGAGAGATAACCTTTGATATGAATGTTATCAAAGGTCACAATTTCAAAGGTTTCAATATAGGGTTTGGCGTAAAGTTCTAAGCCAAAAGTTCAATAATATTTTCTATAGGACGACCAATAGCCGCTTTTCCATCTTTGATGACAATAGGTCTTTCGATGAGCTTAGGGTTTTGTACCATAGTCTCTATCAGTGCATCTTCATCATTCACATCTTTTAGACTTAGTTCTTTATAAATACTTTCTTTAGTACGCATAAGTTCACGAGCATTCATACCCAGCATTTTCAAGAGTGATGTAAGCTCTTCTTTACTCGGTGGGGTATCTAAATACTTCACTACTTCAGCTTCTACCCCCTGTTCTTCTAACAGTGCTAGGGCATTTCTAGATTTGCTACACCTTGGGTTATGCCATAGTGTTATTTTACTCATTTTATTCTCCATTATGTAATTTAACTATTGCCTTATCTACACCACTTATGAGTGAGGTATCTTTACCTTCGTAGTCAATATTTAAAAGCAAATAACGCACTGCATTGAGCCTTGCACGTTTTTTATCATTGGCATCTAGTTCACACCAAGGGGAGTCTTTTGTACCTGAGAGTTTAAACATCTTGTCTCTTAATACTTCATACTCTGCATACTTCTTCATAGACTTATAGTCAAGCTTTGAAAGTTTCCAGCTTTTAAGTGGGTCATTTTCTCTGTCTTTAATGCGATTTTCTTGTGTTTCTTTAGAAATATTCAAATAAAACTTGAAAAAAAGTATGCCATCATCTACTAACATCTCTTCAAGTGGATTTACTTGCTTATAAAAATGTTCATGCTGTGTTTGTGTACAAAAACCAAAGATTTGTTCTATGCCTGCTCTGTTGTACCAAGATCTATCAAAAAAAACTATCTCTTCTGCATTGGGTATCTGTTTTAGGTGACGCTGGAAGTACCACTGACCTAGTTCCTTAGAGTTGGGTTTAGGTAAGGCTACTGAACGTGCTTCTCTTGGGTTTAGGTAGGCGTTAAACTCTTTTATAGTTGAGCTCTTCCCTGCTGTATCCATCCCCTCAAAAATGATTAAAAGGCGTTTGTCATTGTCTATAATCCATTTTTGAAGCTTCACAAGTTCATACTGAAGTTTCAAGGACTCTTCTTCATAAAAATCACGGGTTATTTTGCTATTTTTTTTAAATACTTTTGAAGGTTTTTCTGTATATTCTGCTAAATCTTCTGTGTAGCTTACACTTTGCCATTTCACACTATTTACCTTGTTCTTGTAAAGCTTTGGCAACTTCTTTTTCTAATTTCATTAATAATCGTGCATTATTTGTGCGAAGTTTATTGTTTTCATCTAAAGCAGCGTCTTGTTCTTTTTGAAGACCTTCATGTGAAGTGCCCAATATTTCATGTTTCTTCTCTAAAGCTTTTAATGTACCTCTTGCTTTATCAAGTTCTTTTTGATTACTGTTAAATCTTTTTTCTAATACTTTATAGTCACTTTTAGATTTCTTCAATGTCTCTTTTGTCTTATCAAATAGCATCAATTCTTTTTTATTTTTAGCATGTTCAACACTAGAGGCTTCTGCCTCTTTTTCTAAACTAGTAATATATTTAGATTTCTCTTTTGCCTCAATCAAAAGGTTTTGAAACCTATCTTTATAGCCTTTCACACGCATAGAAGAGACAACTACTACCAACACAATGGCTAACAATACAACTATTGCTATACCCGCTATAAGCATCATGGTAGAATCATTTTCTATCGTTGTTAAAGTTTCTTGCATTGTTATCCTCTTATCATGTCATAGGCTTTAGGTATTTTACAAGTCATAGTTTTCTTGCTTAAATTCCCTTTTCCATATTTTACCTTTTTAAAAATAATTTGTACTTTATTGTCTAGTTCATCAAAGTAAGCAATACTCTGAAGTCTCTGTTTTGCGTCCACCTGTATGGTATAACTTTTATTTTCATAGTGTGCTACATAGATGTTTTTTTTATGGTGTTTTGCTTTTTTCAATATTTTAGAAAAGTTAAACCCTTTATTGATGGCATACTGGGATACCTGTTCTAAGTCATGATCTACCACAGTAAGTTCACGCCCATCTATACAAACTTGTTTTTTAGTAGGTACTGTATAGTCCCATTTAGACTGTAATTTATTTGAAAAATAGACTTTTCCTTTATAGGTTATAACCTTATTTTTTGTGTTGGTTATCTTTTGTGTAAAGTCAGCTTTAAAGTGTTCGGGGAGACTTAAAGTATTGGCACACAGGCCCAAAGAGAGTATAAATATCACTACTAAACTACGCATATTTTTCCTTTTAAAATCATATGGAATATACCTAAATCTCACTTTAGTATAGGGTTAGTATGTCGTAAAATTGTGAAATGTTGGTGGAGAATAAAGTACCTACCCCTAAGCAGTAGACATTACCGCATATTTTTAATTTTAAACGATTTATTAATCACTATTTAGGTAAAATAACACCTTATAAAAACTACACTATATAGGTATAAGACACATGATAAAATCACTCCTCAAAGTTTTCGGCACAAAAAATGATAAAATCGTAAAGAACTATTTAAAAAAAGTGAAAAAAATAAATGCACTTGAATCACAGTATCAAGGAATGGATGATGAGACACTTAAGTCTGCATTTGATACTTTACGTCTAAGTGTCAAAAATGACGAAAAATCTTTAGATGAGGTGCTTAGTGAGTCCTTTGCCATTACCCGTGAAGTAAGTAAAAGAACCCTAGGACTTCGACATTACGATGTTCAAATGGTTGGGGGAATGGTACTTCATGATGGTAACATTGCTGAGATGAAAACGGGTGAAGGTAAAACACTGGTAGCTACACTTGCCGTTGTCCTTAATGCCATGGAAGGTAAAGGTTTACATGTCGTTACTGTAAATGACTATCTTGCTAGCAGAGACTCCGAAGAAATGTCACCTATATATACCTTCTTAGGCTATACCATAGGATGTCTCACTGCTGATATACATGATGATGAAAGCAGAAAAGCCCAATATGCAGCAGACATCACTTATGGTACTAACAATGAATATGGGTTTGATTATCTACGTGACAATATGAAAGTACGTAATGAAGAAAAAGCCCAGCGAGAACATCACTATGCTATTATTGATGAAGTAGACTCCATTCTTATTGATGAAGCTAGAACACCACTCATTATCTCAGGTCCTACACAGCGTGACCATAATCACTATGCTAAAGCTGATGAAATAGCAAAAAAAATGGTACGTGGGGAGAAACTTAAAACAAAAGCAGGAGAACCTGAGGAGACTACAGGTGACTTTATAGTAGATGAAAAAAATAGAAGCATCGTTATGACTGAAGATGGACTACAAAAAGCACAAGACCTTTTTGAAGTTGAAAATCTCTACTCATTAGAAAATGCTACACTTTCTCACCACTTAGACCAAGCACTTAAGGCACACTACATATTTGAAAATGATGTAGATTATGTGGTACAAAATAATGAAATCATCATTGTTGATGAATTTACAGGACGATTAAGTGAAGGAAGAAGATACTCAGAAGGCTTGCACCAAGCTCTTGAAGCAAAAGAAGGTGTAGAGATACAAGAAGAGTCACAGACACTTGCAGAAATTACCTACCAAAACTACTTTAGGCTCTACAACAAGCTTGCAGGTATGACTGGTACAGCACAAACAGAAGCTACAGAATTTTCTCAAATTTACGGTCTAGATGTCATCTCTATTCCTACGAATGTCCCCATCGCCAGACTAGATAAAAATGACCTCATATATAATACAGAACGTGAGAAACTAGATGCTGTAGTCAAACGTGTACGTGAACTTCATGCCAAGGGTCAGCCCGTACTTATAGGTACTGCTTCCATAGAAAAATCTGAAATGATAGATGAGAGACTTAAAAAGGAAAAAATACCTCACAATATGCTCAACGCTAAAAACCATGTACAAGAAGCAGAAATCATTATGAATGCTGGTCAAAAAGCAGCTGTCACTGTGGCTACTAATATGGCTGGGCGTGGGGTTGATATTAAGATTGATGATGAAGTGAGAGCATTAGGTGGTCTAATGATACTTGGAACGGAACGCCATGAAAGTAGACGTATCGATAACCAACTACGTGGTCGTTCAGGACGACAAGGTGATGCAGGAGAATCACAATTCTTCCTTAGTCTTGATGACAATTTATTGCGTATCTTTGGTGGAGATAAAATTAGAAATATCATGAATAAACTTGGTGTAGAAGATGGTGAGTATATCGACTCAAAAATTGTAACACGTTCCGTTGAAAAGGCACAAAAGAAAGTAGAGAATCAACACTATGAGTCTCGTAAACATATTTTAGAGTATGATGATGTAGCAAACCATCAACGTAAAGCCATTTATGCATTTAGAAACCAGTTGCTTGACACAGAATTTGATATTGCTGCAAAAATAAAAGAAAATAGAGAAGAGTATATCACTCACCTATTGGCAGAAGCTGATATCTTTGAGGGTATGCCACGTGAAGACTATAATATAGAAAAACTTGTGGCTCTCATAAAAGAAGAAATACGTATAGAAGTACAAGTAGCGCAGATGAAAGACAAAGAAGTAGAAGAGCTTAGCACTATGATTCGTGATATGATGGAACATCTTTATGAAGAAAAAATGTCACAACTTGTTCCTGAACAACGTCAAGAAATAGAACGTATCTTATACCTTCAAGTACTTGACCCTCAATGGAGAGACCATCTTTATGAAATGGATGTACTCAAAACTGGTATTGGACTTAGAGGGTATAATCAGAAAGACCCACTTACAGAATATAAACAAGACTCATATAAGCTTTTTACAGATCTTGTCACTCGTATTAAATATGAAGCAGTAAAAACACTTCAAATAGTAGAATTTAATTTTGAATCTCCAGAAGAAGAGGAAGCTGCTATTGAGCATATACGTGAAGAGCTGGAAAGTGATGTATCTGAGGCAACACTTAGCACACAAGAGGAAGAAATCTCAAAACATACACCGATTACCGGAACAAAAAAGCCAAAAAGAAATGAGCCATGTCCTTGTGGTTCTGGAAAAAAATATAAAAACTGTTGTGGACAAAGTGGGCCTAAAAAAGGCTTATTGGCCTAATGTCAAAGACATCTATCGCTGCGCCTAACAGAAACTTTGTTAGGCACATCATCAAGCATTACCTCAAATATGACAAAGAAAACCCTTTTATATTTATCTCAGCTGCCTTAGCATTTTTAGGTATAGCTGCAGGTGTAATGGTACTGATGCTTGCGATGGGTATTATGAATGGAACCCAAAAAGAATTCACCAAAAAACTTTTTGTGATGAACTATCCATTAACTATTTTACCTATAGAAGAAGATGCAGTAAATGACACACTTATAACAGTGCTTACAAAAGAGTTTCCAAATTTACAATTTAGTCCTTATTATACAACGCAAGTGATTACTAAGAATGATGGTGCCGTACAAGGTTCACTTCTTTATGGTGTAGACTTTACAAAAGAAGCCAAAATCAACCCTATATTTCAAAAAGCACAAGGAAGTTCAAAAAGTAGATTTAGAGTCATTATGGGTGAAGGTCTTTCTTTTGAGATGAATGCACCCATTGGTGAAAAAGTTACATTTTACTTTTCTGAACAACAAGCCATAGGCTTTGGTACAATGCCTCTTCAAAAACGTTTTTTAGTTGATGGCGTATTTAAATCTGGACTTAAAGCCTATGATAAAGCCATCATGTACACCTCCTTAGAAGCCTTTCATAAACTTCTTAAGCGTCCTACAAACTCTTATGATGGCTTACATATTTATACTGAAAAACCTTTAGATGAAATAGATGCTATTAAAGCCTTGCTTCCTGAAAATGTAGTTATAGAAGGGTGGTGGCAACAAAATGGAAACTTTTTTGCAGCCATGGAGTTAGAAAAAAAAGCACTCTTTTTAGTACTAATGCTCATCATTTTAGTAGCCTCACTTAACATTATTTCTTCATTACTTATGACAGTAATGAGCAGAAGGTCTGAGATTGCACTCATGCGTACACTCGGTGCCAGTAAAGCTGAAATCAAGTCTATTTTCTTTAAGCTAGGGATTATTATAGGAACTGCTGGTATCTTAGCAGGTTCAGTCTTGGGTGCTTTAGGTATCTGGGTACTTAAAACATTTGACATTATTTCTATGCCTGCTGATGTCTACGGTACATCAAAACTGCCTGTAGATTTAACATTAAGTGATTTTGGGCTCATACTTCTTGGTACGAGTATAATTATTTTACTTTCTTCTTTGTACCCTGCGAAGAAGGCATCACAGACTGATCCACTTACAGTACTAAGGAATGAATAGCACATATTATATTTGACTTTTTTTGACTTTTTTATTTTATACTCTTACTCAATAAAAAGTAAGGAACTACCCATGAAATCAAAATTTGAAAAATCTCTACGTGCTATACGTGCCCACCTAAAACGTGTTATGGACAAAGAAGAAAAAGAGACCCTTAGAAAAGAATTAAAAACCTTAAAGAAAATGATTCATCAATCAAAAATTTCATAGATATAGAATTTTAATCAAAAATATCTAAAACATCATTCCCTTTTTCAAAGACATCAAATATAGAGTTTTCATCTTCATCCTCAAAGATGTTAAAAGGGGAATCATCAAACATTCCAAACATTGTATTGTATATCTTTGCATTGTAGTACATCACTCCTGACATAAACTCTGCAGATTCACCAGAGTGTTTAAAGCCTTTATAAAATGTCCCACTCATCTCTTTTATATCGCTAAATGTACTAAATCCAAATGCTGTTTCTTCTTTTTTCTCATTTATACCAAAGACACTAGGCAAACCCCAATACTCACCCTCTTCCAAACCGATACTCTCATATAAAGAAAATTCACCTTCTTCATCTTCTGAATCTAAGCTACCTGTAATTGTACTCATTGTGCTACTTAGTGTATCTATGACGCCCGAAGATTCATTTGGTAATATTGTTCTTTTCATTGTACCTACTTTAAGGGTTTCTGCTTTCCTTAAAAAAGTATGCGTAGGAATATTAAGCTCTTTACGAATATCTCTAATCTTTTTTTCTTCTTCGGTAAGTGGTGGCTTGTCAAGTTTTAACTCTTTTCGTATTTCAGAAGCCTTTTGGGCTAACTCTATAGCCTCATCTTTAGTAAAATCTGCAAAAAGTACTAGTGACATACTACATAAAAACAAAATAGTTTTTTTCATTTTTCACTCCTTTATCTCTATTATACAAGATTTTTTACTTATTGATTATATGTGCTGGGGATTCTAACGTTCTTTTGATTAACTGTAGCGGTAGCGTAAGAATATCTTGTGCCGCTGAAGTTTGCACAAGGGGTTTATCTAAACTACCAGATATTTTTAGACCGATAGTCATACTTTTATCTTTTCCCATGAGTATATAACCAACAAAAGGTAAACTTCCTACAACCTTACCTAGCTCTCTGGCTGTTTGTATAGCAAGATCCATTTTAATTGTTTTCTTAACGATATCTAACTCACCTTTCCCAGCTATTGTTGCGGAATTTCCTTTAATATATATAGAATCAAAAATAATCTTATCGCCTATCATACGATAGTCAACAACGCCTTCTTTTATTTTAAACCCTTTTTCTGAAAAACCAGGGTTACTAAAAGTTGCCAAAGCAGGAATGGTATTTATGAATGCCAAAGTATTATTATAAGTCTTAAACCCACTTAAAACACCTCCTTCTACGATAATTTGCCCATGCATCACTTTATCAGGATTCCCTAATTGTTTAATGGTATATCTTCCATGCTTTAATCCCTTAAAATTAATCAAAGGATGTAACATTTTATCTTTTACACGTAATGCTTTTAAGGAAAACTTTTTACCTTTTATCGATAATTTTACTATATCTCCATCAGAAGAACCAAAGGCTTGTATATTTCCATTGGATTTTAACTCTAGATCATAACTATCTGTCACAAGTGTATGTTTCTTATAGCGTATGTTTGAGTTTTTACCTAAAATAACAAGTTTTTTAGACTTACCTTTTTTACGTTTTTTCTTTTCTTGCAAAAACTTTTCAAGATCAATATTAATAGTGTTTATTTTTATACGTGATTTTGACAAATTAAAATGTACACGTTTAGAAAAAGCATAAAGATCTAAATTGTTTTTATACAATTTCCCGTGCACAGGTATTTTTGTATAACAACGACTCTTTTTTTCATATAAAAAACAGCCACTTCTATGTACTTCTCCTTTGAACGTATAACTATCATTTTTACGTGAAAGGATATTAAGATGTCCTCCATTTATATTTAATGGAATATTTCGTAAAAAAGGTTTTAATTTTTTTAACTTTTTTAACTTAATTAATAACCCATTTTTCTTCTCTTTAATCTCTAATGCTAAAGAAGGTACTTTTACATGTACTTTTTTAGTGTAATCCACGCTAAATGGTAAAGATTTATTTTTTAAAAATAGGATTTTATCTTTTTTACCTATAGTAATTTTTTTTGCCTCTAATATTAGTTTTGCTTTTTGTTTTTGAATATTTATCTTCCCTGTTACCTTTCCCTCATACCAATCTTCTTTTACATGTATATTTTTTAGTGTAGCTATCTCTTTTTCATAATGTATTTTTCCACTCAATACAGGAAATTTTGTTTTTCCTATCTTTATATTTCCTTTTTTTAATTTACCATCAAAAATTATTTCATGTTTTTTTATACTATTATATTCTACCTTAGCTGTTTGCAGAGGCAACACTATATTTTTATATTTAAGTATACCTTTACCTACATCTACACTGACTTCTGTAGTCATTTTTTTTTCTTTATCATATGTATCACCAAGAGGAATATGCATGTTTATCTTTAAATTTGCACTTTCACCTTTATGTTTTACTGGTATTTTAAGTGCATAAGATTTAAGTATTTTTTGCACCTCGTTATCTATAGGTGTAGTAATATTCAAATCCAATTTTAAACTTGGTTGTTTATCTAACATCCCAGTTATAGCAACTTTACTACCTTTCAAACTTCTATCTAAATAACTTGGTTTATCTAAATCAAAATATAGTATTTTGTCTTTAAAAGTAATCTGAACCTCTTTGGCTAAAATTTCATCTAACCCTTCTTGATAGTTTATTTTTACATTATTTAATATCAAGTCACCTTTTAAAGTTTTATAATCAACGTCAAATGTATCATTTTTCACATGTACATTACCCTCTAATGCTGTGAGTTTATAGGTATCAGCCTTAATTTTATCTACTATCCAAGCATTCACCCCTTCATTTAATTCAAATGTATGTATCAACGTTTTTAAATCTCTAAAAGTATTGGTCGATATATTAAAATGTATTTCTTCATCTTCCTTCTTTGCATTAAACTGACCCTTTATATTGTATGCTTTAAAATAGCCTTCTGTTTCTAAAACCTCTGTCTTGAGATCATACATAAGTTTACCGACCAAGGTAATATTCTTTTTTTTCAAATACAACATAGATACTTCTGTAACAAACTTTTTATCTCTTCTATGTATCTTACCTGCTATTTCATAGTCATCACTTGTGATATAAAGTATTTCATTAGCAAAAACAACAGACAAATGATTGTTATCAAATGTAATTTTATTGAGTTCTATATACTCAAAGAAAGTAAAAAGGTTTTTAATGGTGTCAAAAGTTTTATCTATTGTGTCAAACGAAGGTTTTGCTTTACTTCTAGGTATGATAATACTCTTAGCTTTTAGTGTAAGCTTTTTATCAAGTTTAATGTATAATCCCTCTACTTTATACTTAGAAAAAACAAGTGAATCAGCTTTTATACCAATTTTTAGCCAAATGAAAAGAGCCAAAGATATGATGACTAAAAAAATCAAAAAATCACGTAAAAGGTTATGGAGTATAAGACCAGTATGGTTGATAAATATCGTACTGGCTCTTTTCATCGCTATTTCCCTTTACCTGACATCACCCATAGAGACGAAAAAAACACTTCATATTCCCAAAGGTCCTATTGGCAGTATTATATCACAGCTGGCTAAAGAAGGTTATGATGTTGGTATCATAGATAAGCTCGCTTTACGGTTCATAGGGACTCCAAAAAGTGGGTGGGTCGATATAGGCGAGACCACACTAAGTCGTATTGATTTCTTGCATAAACTTACCTCTGCAAAGACCATGATACATAAGGTTACACTTATCCCAGGAGAGACTAGCTATGTCTTCTTTCAAAATCTTGCAAAACAACTTGAACTTAACGCCACAAAACTTCAAGATGAGTATGAGACATACTCTACATATCCAGAAGCAGGTATTTATGCAGATACTTACCATGTCCCCTATGGTATTAAAGAGAAGAATCTTATCACTTTTTTAGTCAGAGACTCTCAAAAAAGGTATGAAAAACTCTCACAAACACAGGCTAATGATTTCAATCAAAGCAAATGGCTTCGTACACTCACCATTGCTTCTATCATCCAAAAAGAGGCAGCAAATAACAAAGAGATGCCTTTGGTTGCCTCTGTCATTTATAACCGTTTAGAAAAAAACATGCGTTTACAAATGGATGGCACACTCAACTATGGTAAATACTCACATGTCAAAGTCACTCCACAACGTATAAAAGATGACAATTCTACATTTAATACATACAAGTACAAAGGCTTACCACCCTCACCTATAGGTTCTGTGAGTGCTTATGCTATAGATGCTACATTAAACCCAGCTAAAACGAACTACCTCTACTTCATGCGAAACAAAGATGGTGTGCATGATTTTACCGATACATTTAAGAAGCATAGGAAGAATATAAAAAAGGTGAAGTGAATTACCTTTATTTTAGATAATCATACTACATAAGTTCAAAAACATCTGGCACTCTGACTAAGGAGTAAAAGATGCAAATAGATTTGATGTAATGAGACTTAATATTAAAAAAAAATTTGGGTCTAAATTATTATTTTTTTCTTATCTTTCACTAAATAATCATCCACCATTTTTAACTTCAAAGATTTACTCAATCCTCTATGAATTTTAATCAGCATTTTCATCGGAGAGAATACTCCACCATCCAAAGAATTTGTAGTGTTATGTATGCCTAAAGTTTTGTGCTTTTTGTAGGTAAACAAGTAAGATAAATTTCTTCTCAAACTTCTATATGCTGATACAAGTTTTGCATGGGTAAAACTTTCTTTCCCTGTTAGTTCATTAAGTGTCTTCTCTGCTAAAAAATACCCATAAGAAATACCCTTTTGGGGTACCTCTTCTGATGAAAGGTGACATAAATTACACAGGATAGTCTTCAAAAACCTTATACAAGCCTCTCTTGCCATCAATGGTAATAGCATTGAGTGTAGCCTAGATTTAGTAGTTCTGTAAGCAGGTATTTGTAGTCCTTAATTATTTCACTTTGAATATGCTTCCATACTAGCACCTCTTTAGTGAGTCTATCTTTAAAGACAGCCTCACTAAATTTCATAGGCATTTAAATCAAGTGAAAAACACTTAATTAACTGCCTAAATTTACGTTCTGAAATGTGCGTACCTTTTGAGTACTTGTTTTTGTTTGCTGTAGCCATACTTTAAGATACCTTCTTGGCTCTTAAAGTTTACTAGACCCTAAAGTTATTATTATTTAGGTTGTATATTAGTAGGTTTAAAACGCAATTTATTTTATATCACTTCCAGCTTTTTTATAGTGTGGGCTCTCTTTGGTTGTGATGACACCTTTAAGAGTTTTTTGTTTTGGATGAGCTGTAAATCTCTCATAGGTAAAGGTGTAGTCGGTCATTTTAGCTTCACTTGTTGTAGAAAATCGTCTCTCAGTACCACCAAGCCTGACTCCTGTTTGATTATAATACCAGCTATTTTTACGCGTATGGTTGGTTATACTACCACCCATCGCTTGAGTATCAACAAATAGATTGTTCTCTATAAAATTCCCATGAGAATTTTGATGCACACTAATGGTTCTGCCACTACCAGTTGTACTATTTGCATACTGTCTAATAAA
>Ga0256834_1000993_pt1 | contig 19921 bp, 18 predicted proteins | sample 4281140metaG_FD_190536 | JGI IMG/M metagenome (GOLD analysis project Ga0256834, IMG submission 190536) | Hydrothermal vent microbial communities from East Pacific Rise, Pacific Ocean - 4281-140 | ecosystem: Environmental > Aquatic > Marine > Hydrothermal vents | place: Pacific Ocean: East...
CAGGTGTAACAGCATTGTAGCGAATGCCGCTTGAAGCTGCCTCTTGTGCAAAACTTTTTGTCATAGCTATCACTCCACCCTTAGAGGCTGAGTAGTTAGTCTGACCAGCATTACCTGTCTCACCAACCACTGAGGCTATGTTAACAACTGAACCAAATCTCTTTTTACGCATAACCTTCATCGCCTCTCTACAGCCAACAAAAGCAGATACTAGATTGGCATTTATGACACTTAAGAAGTCATCTTTTTTCATCCTAAGAGCTAGTTTATCATTGGTTATGCCTGCATTGTTAACAAGATAGCCTAACCCACCATCACTCTTAACTATATGTGCAATTGCATCAGAAAATGCACTCTCGTCACTCACATCAAACCCTATCACATCTGCTCTAGCTCCACTATCTCGCAACTCTTGTGCTATTGCGTGTGCATCATCCGCACTACTTCTGTAGTTAATCCACACTTTTAGCCCATACCCAGCCAATCTTTTTGCTATCTGAGCACCTATGCCTCTGCTTGAGCCTGTTATGAGAACATTATCCGCACTAAATCTCATTCTACCACCCCTCTTTGCTACTTTAAAATCGTATAATCATTCAAATATATAGATGCATGTTACAAGTTTATAATTTTTTTGTCAATATTTTAACATATCGTTACACTCTTAATCTCACTCATCTCTTCTATGGCATATCTTGGACCCTCTTTGCCTATGCCACTTAGCTTAACACCACCATATGGCTGTATATCAAACCGTAAAGTTGGCATCTCATTTATGACCACTCCGCCAACTTCCAATGAGTGTATAGCATCGGTTGTCTGCTCTAAATCATTGGTAAAAATTGAGAACTGTATGCCGTATGGTGTACTATTCATCTGAGATTTTGCATCTTCAAAATTCTCAACTCTCATGAGTGATACTATAGGGGCAAAGACCTCTTCACACACCACATCCATATCATCACGCACATCTGCTAAAACAACAGGAGATAGTGTATTGTTACTAGATTTTATGGGTGTGAGTGCTCTAGCTCCACTATCTATAGCGCTCTGTATCCATCTACTAGCACGCAATAGTGACTCCTCATCTATCATAGCGCTCATAAAAGTATCTTCATCATACGGTGACCCAACTTTGAGTTTCTGTACCTCTTTAGCTAACTGGGTAGCAAACTGCTCATAGATCTTGCTATCTACATATATGCGCTGAAGAGATATACAGACTTGACCCGAATTGACAAATGCACCAAGCGCACATCTTGAAGCTGCATGGGTAATATCTGCACTTCTATCTATATAGGTTGCCGCATTGCCTCCAAGCTCAAGAGAGAGCTTTTTAATACCGGCCTGCCTTGTGATAATCTCTCCAACCACAACAGAGCCGGTAAAACTGATAACGCGTGGTATCTTACTGCTAACAAGTGCACTCCCAACCTCCGCATCACCATAAACTAGACTTAAAGCATCTTGAGTAGCATAAGGGCTATCTATAAATAGCTTGACTAGCTTATAAGCTGTCAACGGAGCTTCTGGAGTTGGCTTAAGTACAACAGCATTGCCTGCAACTAAAGCAGGGGCTAACTTGTGCGCTATGAGATTTAACGGAAAATTAAATGGCGTAATTGCTACCACAACACCACAAGGTTCGCGAAAATAGAATGCTGTTGTTTTGCGTCCGCTATGCATAGCATCGGTATTGATAGTCTCTCCACTCATGGTGCGCATAAACTCTGCTGAGAGTATAATAGTCTCAATACACCTATCAACTTCAATGCGAGCAAACGATATAGGTTTAGCCACCTCATCAGTAATAGTCTGTGCCATATCTTCACGACACTCTCTTAAACGCTGCGCAACATCCAACATCCACTCACACCGCCTACTTAATACTGATGCCTTAGCACTAACTGCTGCTTTAGATGCTATCTGTAGCGCATGTACGGCATCTTCTGCGCTACAGATAGCAACTTTTGATACAACTTGGGTACTATATGGGTTATATCTATCGCTATAACTGCTCTTTTCTGTTTCTTTTGAGCCAAAAAATACCTCTGCTCTCATAAACTACACCTTTTAATATGGTTTTAAACAAAATATATCTACAATCATAACAAAAAAGTGAGAATAGCATGTTAAAACTTGAGATTACAGCTGGTGAGTTAGGCTCAAGACCGCCAGTGACTAAACCACACCCTGGATTTTACGATAGTGTAGGCGAAGAGCGGTTTCGTGCACTTGTTGATGAGCACTATGAGCTTATCCGTAATAGCGATATAGATTTTCTATTTCCAGTTAACGATGATGATGATTTTGAGCAGGCAAAGAAAAATGCAGCTGATTTTTTTATCCAGATATGTGGTGGTCCAGACTATTTTAACCAAAACAGAGGTTTACCTCAGATGATAGGACGACATGCGCCATTTCGGATAGATGAGAGAAGTAGAAGACGCTGGTTAGAGCTATATGCCGAGATCTTACCAAAACTAGAAGATGAGGGCGTAAAGAGTGAATATATAGAATCTTTTTGGAGCTATATTGATATATTTTCTATCTGGATGATCAATACACCAAGTGCAAAATAGTAACGCAAACTCTATTTTGCGCTACTACTTCTCATGTTATAATCAATATTAAACCACAACTTAGATAAAATACCCACTCAATTATTATGAGGATACAATGGAAAAAGCAAAAACTATATGGATGGATGGCAAGTTTGTAGATTGGGATAATGCTACAACGCATGTCTTATCTCATACGCTACACTACGGCAATGGCGTCATAGAGGGCACAAAAGCGTATAAAACAGATAGAGGATACGCTATCTTTCGACTAGAAGATCACACAACCAGACTACTTGAGTCTGCTAAGATGACACTGATCGATATACCCTACAGTGTTGATGAGCTAAACGCTGCCCAGATTGAACTGATACGACGCAATGAGTTTCGTGGTGACAATGTCTACTTACGACCTTTTGCATTTTTAGGCTATGGTGTTATGGGTGTCTATCACAAAGATGCTCCAGTGGTGACAGCTCTTGCTGCTTGGGAGTGGGGTGCATACCTTGGTGAAGAGGGCATGAGACGAGGCATACGACTCAAAATCGCCTCAATGAACAGAGCCTCAAATACTTCAAATATGGGTAAAGCTAAAGCATCTGCTAACTACCTAAACTCACAGATGGCAAAGTTTGAAGCTGTAGAGTGTGGATATGATGAGGCGTTGCTTTTAGATGATCAAGGCTATGTGGCTGAAGCTAGCGGAGCCTGTTTTTTTATGGTTAAAAATGGTGAGATAATCTCACCTCCAAATGACAACTCACTATCTTCAATTACTCAAAAAACAGTTATAGAGATGGCAGAAGATATGGGCTACAAAGTTACAAGAAGACGCATAACACGCGAAGAGGTCTATGTGGCTGATGAGGCTTTCTTAACAGGAACAGCAGCTGAAGTGACACCGGTTCGTGAAGTTGATGCGCGCATCATAGGTGGCGGAGAGCGTGGAGAGATTACAGAGAAGATCCAGAGCGCATATTTTGATATAGTGTTTGGGCGCAACCCCAAATATAGCGACTATTTAACTTACATATAAAGGTAAAAACATGGCAACTGATATGAATGACTACTTCAACAAGAAGAAGAGTGCTGGTGGCAGCAACAAAGGTGGTGGCGGAAGTGGAGGTGGAGGTGGATTTACTCCTCCACGCCCACCAAAAATAGATATAAACATGGGTGGTGGAAAATCTATTGCTCTTTTTGTTATTGTTGGCATTATTATACTACTTGTACTTGCTAAACCATTTGTAATCATCACTGAGGGTGAGCGAGGCATTTTAGCAACCAATGGTAAGTATGAGTCTCAATCACTTCAACCAGGTCTACATTTTCTGATACCTATCATACAGAAAGTATACATAGTAGATACAAAAATCCGTATTATAAACTACGCTGACCGCATAGAGCGAAAAGCTGTAGATGGTGATGGTATCGAAGCAAAACCTGCCGTTGAGGTACTAGATGTAAGAGGTCTACCTGTTAAGATAGAGCTAACTGTGCAGTACAGACTAAACGATCAGTACGCAGCACAGACTATCTCAAACTGGGGTTTTAGCTGGGAAGAGAAGATCATCAATCCTGTTGTGCGCGATATAGTACGCAATGTCATTGGTCAATATGAGGCAGAATCACTACCAACTAACCGCAACAAGATAGCAGCACAGATAGAGGATGGTCTGAGAAAAAATATAGAGCAACAGAAAAACTCACCAGCTATTTTTCAATCTGTTCAGTTGCGTGAGATTGTACTACCTCAAAAAGTTAAAGAGCAGATAGAGAGAGTACAGATTGCAAAACAAGAGGTTCAACGAGCAGAGCAACAGGTACAAAAAGCGAAACAAGATGCTCTTAAGAGAGCAGCTGAAGCGCAGGGTAAATCTAATGCTGTTAAGATTGCATCAGAAGGTAAGGCTAGTGCCATTACTATTGAAGCAAAAGCTATAGCAGCTGCAAACAAAATCGTAGCAGCATCTTTAACCGAAAAACTTCTACACATGGAGCAGATCAAGGTACAAGGCAAGTTTAACGAGGCTCTTCGGGTCAACCGTGATGCCAAGATATTCTTAACGCCAGGAGGCTCAACACCAAATATCTGGGTAGATACCAAAAGTGCAAAACAGCAAACTGCAATAGAGTAGCAGAGTGTCTAATAGCATTATAGAGCGTATAGACTGGAAAAAACAATCACTCCTTCCAGTGGTTGTTCAAGACTCTAGTAGCAAGCAGGTTCTTATGTTAGCATACATGAATCAAGAATCACTTAGATTATCTCTAGATACAAACAAAGCACACTACTTCTCAAGATCAAAAGAGCGCATATGGATGAAGGGGGAGAGTAGCGGGCACACTCAAACTATTAAGAGATTTTTACTAGATTGTGATAGCGACACTCTACTTATTGAGGTAGAGCAGAAAGGTGTGGCTTGTCATACAGGCAGAGAGTCATGTTTTTTTACAGAGCTAAAAAGTGGCGATACTATTTGTGATATCAGCGTTGATGTGAGCAAGAGTTATGACATCATAGATAGGCTCTACCATACCATACAGGAGCGAAAGAGTGCAGATAAGTCATCATCATGGACAGCTACGCTTCTAAAGAGTGGCGATAATGCCATCTTAAAAAAGGTCATAGAGGAGTCTGGAGAGCTCTGCTTTGCCATAAAAGATAGCAATGAGCAAGAGATTATACATGAGAGTGCAGACTTACTCTACCATGTTTTAGTAGCACTTGCTAGCCAAGATATATCTCCAGATAGAGTCAAGCAAGAACTTGAGCGCAGATCTGGCACAAGTGGTATAGCTGAGAAGCAGAGTAGAAGCAGATAGCTAGGCTCTAGATAGTGCCTCTACGGACTGTTTAAAATCATCTCCGCGCTCTACATAAGATCTATATTGATCAAAGCTAGCAGATGCTGGCGACAAGAGTGCTACACTATGCTTATCTAGTACCAAATCTATGGACTTTACTGCATTTTGTATGGTGTGAGAGATCTGGTATCTAATCTGAAAGTGCTTAGATAGCTCTACTAATATCTGCCTATCTTCTCCTATAAGATAGACAAGCGCATCTACAGATGAGATCAGCCTAAATAGATCTGATAGATCAATCCCCTTTGTATCTCCGCCTATTATAACATGCAACCTTCTATCTTTAAAACGCTCTATGGCTGCTGCAGCAGCATCTATATTGGTTGCTTTTGAGTCATTGATCCAGACTCTACCTAGATGATCTGTAAGCATCTCTTGACGATGAGACTCAAGTATAAATCTATTTAATCTATCATAGTCACAAACTCCATATAGTACCTTAGCCACCGCCAAAGCTAAAAGTGCATCTAGTAAAAACACTCCCTCAAACTCTACTTTTGATATATCTATCTCAAAATAGTTAGCTATATCTTCGCTATTTTCATATGTTACGATAAAAGCTCTACTGCTACCTATAAAATTAGCATATTTTTTTGGCACTATCGCTAGCTCTCCCTCTTGCATTCTATCAATAGCACTTAGCTTATCTTTCACATAACTATCTTCATCCCCATGCCAATCTATATGGTCTGGCGTAATTGGTAAAATAACCAAAATATCTGGTGCACTTTGAGTGGTATAGTGCATAGTAAAAGAGCTGGTCTCTAGTATCCATAATGGGGCTTTAGAGTCAAGATCCGCCAATGGTGTACCAATATTTCCACCACTAACAGCACCTTGATCTATGAGCAATAGTTGCAACATTTGAGTAGTGGTAGTCTTACCATTAGTGCCCGTAATCCAGACTGTGCGCTGCTCATTTAAGATAAAATCGTACTCACTAACTAGATTTGATGATGAGGTGATAAGTTTGTTATGAGGTGGTACCCCTGGCGATGGTATACTTAGGTCAAACTCACTACTAAGGTAGCTAGATGATGCTTGCACTCTAAATCCACTGCTATCTATATAGCTATCTGTCACTTTGTCATCAAAAAATACAAATGTATTATCTTTAAATTTTTGAGCTATAGCTTTTGTAGTTTTACCGTATCCTAAAAGAGCTACCATCATTAGCGAATCTTTAAAGTTATAAGCGCCAACAGATTGGTCAACATAGCTATGATCCAAAATCGTACAATAATCTTATTTTCAACCCAGTTTTTCATCTCAAAGTGGTGGTGGATTGGTGCCATTAAAAAGACTCTCTTTTGGCGCCATTTATACACTCCAACTTGTATCAGCACCGATAGAGTCTCTGCTACAAATATCGCCCCTATCAATATAAGTAAAACTTCGCTCTTTGCCACAATACCAAGATACCCTATAAGCGCACCAATAGCTAAAGAGCCGCTATCTCCCATAAATACTTCAGCAGGGTGAGAGTTAAACCATAAAAAGCCAATCAACGCTCCAATGAGTGCAGCAGCAACAATAACAGTCTCTCCAGCATCAAAGTGTGGCATATAGAGATATGCACTAAGTCCAGAGTGACCTATGATATAGATAAATACCCCTAGTGTCATAAGTGAAAATATAGATGGAACAGTTGCTAACCCATCAAGACCATCTGTAAGATTAACAGCATTTGAGACTCCTACGATGATAAAGATCCAAAAAAATAGAGCAAAAATCCCCATATCAAATATAGCGTCTTTAAAAAAAGGTAGATAAAAAAGTGTGTCAAGTTCTGCGATAAAGATTAAAAACAGAGCTATTGCTGTAGCAACGATAATCTGCAACACAAACTTCATCCTTGCGCTCAACCCTGCTAGATTATCTTTTTTTGCTATTTTAGTGTAGTCGTCTCTAAATCCTATAAGTGCAAATAACATTAAAGTTAAAATCGCACCAAGAGCATAAAAATTGCTCATATCTATACTAATGATTGATGCCAATATGGTAGCTACAATAAAAACTACACCACCCATAGTGGGGACTGATACCTTACTTTGATGACTCTTGGGGGCATACTCATTGATAGGCTGTACACTAGATGATTTTTTTGCCCACTCTATAAACCTTGGCATAAGAGCCAGAGTAAATGTAAGAGCAATAAAAAACGCAAATCCTGCGCGTACTGATATATATTGAAGTATATTGAGATCTAGTAGCTCGTAAAAATAGTAAAGCAATCACTCCCCTTTAAGACTTTTGAAGTGACATTTTAATACAATTCGCGTTAAGAGGAGTTGAACATGCAAAAAACCGTTCTAATTATTACAGATGGCATAGGGTACTCACAAGAGTCCAAATCAAATGCATTTAGCATTGCCAAAAAACCGACATATGAGTATCTATTTAAAAATGCTCCAAACTCCCTTATAAAAACCTCTGGGCTATCAGTAGGACTTCCTCAAGGTCAAATGGGCAACTCTGAAGTGGGTCATATGTGCATAGGTAGCGGACGAGTTCTTTATCAAGATCTAGTACGCATATCTTTAGCATTAAAAGATGGTTCTCTTAAAGAAAACAGAACTCTAACTAGTGCTCTACAAAGCAGTAGCGACACCGTGCATCTCATAGGGCTTTTAAGTGATGGCGGAGTACACTCACACATAGATCACACAATAGGCTTAGCCAATATCGCTGCACAAAATGGCAAAAAAGTGTGGCTACACCTCATAACTGATGGCAGAGATGTATCACCAACTTCTGCTAAAAGCTATGTGGAACACATAGAGCAGATCACAGATCAGAACATAAAGATCGCTTCGATATCTGGACGATTTTACGCTATGGATCGAGACAATAGATGGGATCGTATAGAAGATGCCTATAGTGTCATAGCCAATGCAGCATCACATAGCAATTTGAGTGCAAAAGAGTACATAGACTCTTGCTACAACAAAGAGATAACAGATGAGTTTATCAAACCTGTATGTTTTAATGGGTATAGAGGTATAAATAGTGATGATATAGTAATCTTAAGTAACTTTAGAAGTGACAGAATGCGTGAGCTAGCATCTGCTCTAGGTGAAGAGAAGTTTGATAGATTTAATAGAGAGTATAAAAATCCAAATCTTATAACCATGACAAGTTATGATGCTTCGTTTAACTACCCTATACTTTTTGAAAAAACTCCTCCTGTAAATACATTGGCTCAAACCATCAGTAGAGCTGGACTATCACAACTCCACACCGCAGAGACTGAGAAATATGCCCATGTAACATTCTTCTTCAACGGTGGCATAGAGCAGCCGTACGATGGAGAAGATAGAGTATTGATTCCAAGCCCACAAGTAAAAACATATGACCTACAACCACAGATGAGTGCTCCAGAGGTTAGCAAAGCTGTTCAAGATGGCATGGATAAAGAGTATAGCTTTATAGTAGTCAATTTTGCAAATGGTGATATGGTTGGTCACACAGGAGATCTACAAGCTGCAGTACAAGCAGTTGAAGCGGTTGACAAAGAGATTGGGATCATACTAGACAAAGCCAAACAGCAAGGCTACTCACTAGTGATCACTAGTGATCATGGAAACTGTGAACAGATGAGGGATACAGATGGCAATATCTTAACAAACCATACAACTTATGATGTATTTGGGTTTGTTATTGACGATAGAGTTCAAAGTATCAACAATGGCACATTAAGCAATATCGCCCCAACTGTACTAAAACTCATGGGGCTAGATATACCAAAAGAGATGGATCAGGCACTTTTTTAAGTGCTTATTTTTAAAACTATATAGATCTAGCTGCGTCTATAAAGTCTTCTATGATATCATCTGCCCTCTCAAGTCCGATACAGATTCGGACAAGTCCATCACTAATACCCAAAAACTCTCTTTGCTTCTCATCAAAATCTGCGTATATAGTTGATGCCATATGTAGTGCTAGCGTACGACTATCGCCCAAATTTGCTGTTATGGTAGCAAGATTGCTACTATTTAAAAATCTAAATGCACGCTCTTGTGAGTCAAAATCTAAACTCATCAGAGCCCCACACCCTCTCTTGAACTGCTCTTTATAGCGGCTGTGGTGAGGATGGCTTTTAAGTACAGGATGATTTACCTTAAGACCGGCTCTATCTAGCTCTAAAGCTACTCTCTCAACGCTACTTGTGACCCTATCTTGGCGCAGAGGTAGCGTCTGTAGTCCTATGATGGTCTGATAGCTATTGTGTGCAGATGCGCTCATACCAAAGTCTCTAAGAGCTCTTTTTTTGCCGATACCTATAAATGCACCTTGACCTAAATTGTCAATAAACTTCTGTGCAAATGGGTATCTAGATGAGCTTAGTTTATCGCCACTACTCTGTACAGCACGATAGACCACCGCTCCACCAAGTGCAGATGAGTGACCATTGATGATCTTTGTTGTAGAGTAGATTACTATGTCAGCACCGAGTTCTAGCGGCTTTACACTTAGAGGTGTTAGAGTGTTATCTACCACCAAAAGCACACCATACTTTGATGCAATAGCGGCTATGGCTCTTATGTCTGGAAGCCTCATGTTTGGGTTTCCTATGCTCTCAAGGAAGATTATCTTAGTGTGATCTGTAATTGCAGATTCGATCTGCTTAAGATCATCTACATCAAAAAAAGATGTCTTAACTCCAAATCTAGTAGCACTTTGAGTAAAAAATGCATAAGTACCGCCAAAGAGACCACCAACACTAATCACCTCATCGCCACAACTAAGAAGTGACATGACACAAAGAGTTATTGCGCCCATACCAGAGCTAGTAGCTATAGCGCCAACTCCGCCATCCATGTCACTAAGCAAAGACTCTAGTTTTGCACTAGTAGGGTTACCCATGCGTGAGTACATAGGTTTTTTTATAGAGCCATCAAATATCTTCTCCGCACTCTCTGGACTACCGTAAGCAAATGATGCAGAGCTTACTATGGCTGGGCTAATTGCACCCTCTTTTGAGCCACAGCTCTGAACAAATGTTGTTGATTCTTCTTCAAAGTATCTCATTTAAACCCATTTATAGTAAAATTGTGACTATATTATAACTTAAAGAGTCAAAATTGACAAAACGGATCTTCATAACTGCTACAAACACAGACATAGGCAAGACCTACACAACCCTCCGCCTGATGGAGTGCTATAGTGACATGGGCTACAGAGTGGGTGTTTTAAAACCTATTGAGACTGGAGTGAGCACAGAGGCTCCTGATGCGACACTGCTTTTGCAAAAACTACATCAGATCAATCCAGAATCACTGCACCTCAACATAGACGATATAGCACCCATACAGCTCTGCTTACCTGCTGCTCCATATGTTGCTAAAGCGAGAAGCAGTATTGATCTGACTCTAGTAGATAGAGCCTTAGAGAAGATGGAGCAGATATGTGACATATGCCTCATAGAGGGCGCTGGTGGTCTACTTGTGCCTATAGGCAAGAACTATTTTATCATAGATCTCATAAAAAGATTTGATGCACTAGCACTACTAATCTCACACTGCAATCTTGGTTGCATCAATGATACACTTCTAAGCTTAGAGGCACTAAAACATAGAGAGATACAATCTATCTGGGCTCTTAATTGTCACAATACAGAGAAGTTTAAATCTATCTCAAAGCCCTATTTTGATGAGTGTTTTGATGAGTATTTTATAGTAGATAGAGATATAGAGCAGATCTGTCAAAAACTGCTATTGTCAAAAGAGACAGCATGAACATACTAGTAGTTCGCACAGATAAACTAGGTGACTTTATAACCGCTCTGCCTGCCATATATGCACTAAAACATCACAATAGAGCTCACCATATTACTGTATGTGTCTCTGCTCTAAATGAGGAGTTGGCACACTCATGTGACTTTATAGATAGAGTTGTAGTCGATAGCGGTGGTACTATCTTACAACTAGCCAAAGATCTCAAAGAGTGTAAGATAGATATCTCCTTTACACTCTTCTCAAATACACGCGTAGCACTAGCACAGGCGTTAGCGCAGATTCCTCTAAGAGTAGCTCCAGCCACTAAGATGGCGCAGTTTTTGTACACTAAGAGAGTTAAACAGAGACGCTCACAAGTTAAGATGGCAGAGTTTGAGTACAATCTCAAACTGATTAAAAGCTACTTTAAAGATATGGATTTAAACTACCCTAAGCCCATATTGAGCTTTGATAAACAGCAGATAAAAAAAATCTACACAGAGTTTACGACTAGCTACAACATAACAAAAAAAGTAGTAGCTATACATCCAGGAAGTGGTGGCTCAAATGATGCCAACCTGAGTGAAAAGGAGTATGTAGCGCTTGTAAGCCAGATACGCTCTCTTAATAGATTTGAGACTGTTATGATCTTTGGTCCTGATGAAGATAATCTTAGAGCCAGATACGAAGAGTTGCTTAATGGTCAAAATATAGTTTTCTACAGTTCTAAAAATGGCATAGTAGAGTTTGCTAAGCTAATAGCCTCATTTGAGTACTTCATCAGCACATCTACAGGCACATATCATCTAGCCTCTGCTGTTGGGGTAAAAACTATCACCTTTTTTGCACCATCACTTTTTGCATCACATAGACGCTGGAAAGCGATTGGTACGCTAAGTGATCAGGTAGCATACACGCTACCAAAAAGCATCAACTCTATCGTAGAGTCAAATTTTCAAAACTAAGTTATTGAGAGCTGCTTGACAAGAGTAATCTTTTTTTTGTATACTTTGCATTACAAAGTTATTTGCAAAGGAGAGTTAATGAGTAGTGTCGATAGCGGTATGAGGGATGAGGTGCTTGGGCATCTTAGTGATATAAAGTCAGTGCTAGACGATAAGAGATTTTTTCCTTATGATTACAATGCTCTAATCGTATGGGGTATTGTCTCTATCTTGCTCTCTATCTTTTTGCTTCCCATCTTAAAAAGTAGCCTAATGCTCGGTATGGTTTTTCTATTTGCTATGTTGATCTTAGCGTTTGCTATCGAGGGACTGTTGATCAAAAAAGAGAATGTCTCCTACGATATAGAGCGCTGCACTGATAAACAGAAGTTTATAGCAAGCTGTTACATGTTAGCCTCACTATTTGGTGTTGTTATGACGCTACTGCTAGCTAAACATGAGCTTCTAGTGCCTATCTATATGATCTGGATATTTATCTGTGGTCTTGGTAATTTTATCGTAGGTTACACTATAAATATGAGCCTCTTTACTAAGAGTGGCTATGTTAGCATCACCATATCTGTCATCTTACTAGCTATCTCTTTTGGGATAGATGATCTTTACAACATAGAGTCTATATTTGCTAGAGTTGCTCAATTTATGACTATTTTACTGTTAGGAGTGGTACCGATATGGCAAGCATTAATCATTAAAAAAGAGTGTAGCGTTGTTTGATCCCATCTTGCACCAAGCCATAAGATCTAAGCTAGTCTCCATGCTTATAGCCAATGGTGCGCTACCTTTTAAAGCTCTAAAAGAGTATCTTAAACTTAGCGATGGAAACCTATCTAGCCATCTTAAAAAACTAGAAAATGCTGGGTACATAGAGATCAAAAAGGGTTTTGAAGGCAAGCGACCAAAAACAACAATCTATATCACAGATGAGGGAGAGGAGGCTTTTAAGAGCTATATTGAAGAGCTTAGAGTGTTTGTTGAGCAGAACTAAACTAAGATCAAGAAGATCTTAAAGATAGTGTAAATATAACCAATAACCAAGGAGAGATAATGAAAAAAATGATTTTAATCTCGATGTTGTCTGTAAGTTTGATGGCATTAAGTAGTATCGAAATAGCTAAAAAATCAGATAAAGCAACAGATGGATTTGAGAGCTCTATCTCAAAAACTCAAATGACTTTGATTAATGCGCGTGGGCAGAAGAGTGTTAGAGACATGATTATGAAGACACTTGAGGGTGAAGATGGCGATAAGACTATCTCAGTTTTTCTCTCACCAGCAGATGTTAAAGGAACTAAAGTTTTAGGATGGGAGCATTTAGATCGTGATGATGATCAATGGCTGTATCTACCCGCACTCAAGCGTGTAAAACGCATAGCTAGTCGCAATAAATCAGGTTCGTTTATGGGGAGTGAGTTCTCTTATGAAGACATAGGCAACCAAAATTACAAAAAGTACAAATACGACGATAAGATTGAGGTAGTAAAGCTAGATGGTTTAGAGTGCTATAAGGGTATTAGAGTACCAAAAGATAGGTATTCAGGCTACACAAAACAGATTACTTGGGTAGACACCAAAGACTTTTTAGTGCGCAAGATAGAGTACTATGATAGAAAAAAAGAGCTCTTAAAAACAGCCATATTTAGCAAATATAAGAAGATTGATGGTGTCTGGAGAATGGGTAAAATAGAGATGACAAATCACCAAAGTGACAAATCAACAACTCTAGTATGGATAGAAGATAAGATAAAAACCTCTCTTACAAAGAGAGACTTTGACAAAAGAGTCCTCAAAAAATGATAAAAAAACTACTTGTCATTGGGCTCATCTCATCTTCTCTATGTGCTGAAGTTGAGTATATGGGTAATGTTAGTCTTGAGATGCGAAGCTTTACACATGATCTCTCCAACAAAAGAGATCACTCAGTAGCGTTACGCTTAGAGACGGAGCTAAAGCAAGAGTTTGACAATGCTCAAGTTGTAGCCAAAATAAAAGCCATATATGATAAAGATGATAACAGCAGAAGGTATCTAGACTTTAATGACCTCTACTACATGCACAGCTTTGAAAATAGTGATATTCTAATAGGTAGAAGTACTGTTTTTTGGGGGGCTTTAGAGTTTTATAACATTACTGATGTGTTCAACACTAAAGATCTACTAGATGACCCATTTGATTATAACTCAAAATTGGGGTCTTGGAACATAACACAAACTACCTATCTTGAAGATTCTGAAATATCTATCATGGTAAAACTACATGAGTCAAATCAGAAGATGCAAGATGCAGAGTCAGTTAACTATTTTTTACCATTAGCATACAACGATAAGCTAAGTAGTGAAGAGGGAGAGTTTCGTCCAACTATCTTTTTAAAATATAGCGGATATGGTGAAGATGTGCAGATTGACTACTCTATCATCTATCAAAATGGCTATGATAGCCAGCGCTACTTAAGAGTTAAAGATAACAAATTTCAACAAAATGCTTACATAGTTAACAAACTACTAGGGTTTGCCACACTTATAGATGGTGATACAATCTATAAGGTAGAGGCTACATATGCAGATAGCAAGAGCAGGCAAATTGACAACTATGCTCAACTAGGAGTAGGTGTTGAACATACACTCTATGGCTTTAGCAACCAGAGGGATATGGGGTTATTAGTAGAGTACTATCGACATGAGAGCGACCAGAAGAGCCAAAGCTTTTTTACCAATGATCTAGTGTTGGGCTTAAGGGTCTCTATGAATGATGCTGCTTCATCATCTATCTTGGCAGGTCTCAATATAGATCTGGACAATCATGAGAAGATATTTATCGTCAAATATGATACAAGAGTCTATGAGAGCTACAAATTAGCACTCTCATATCAACACATGAGTCCAGAAGAGGATTCACTTTTTCAAAAACTTGATCTAGTAAAGCTTGAGTTTGGTTACTATTTTTAAAGGAATATTATGAGAGCATATGTAGATTTTTTAGACAGATTTAAGTGGATTATTGTTTTTGCGGTGCCTATGATAGTCTTTGCTCTTGCATCAAATCTCAAACATCTTGAGATGGATGGAAGCTACCGTATATGGTTTGGTGAAGAGTCGAAGATATTAAAAAATTATGATGATTTTAGAGCTACTTTTGGCAATGATGATGCGGTTATTGTTGTGCTTAAAGATGATAGTGGTATATTTAACCGCAAAGCCCTACAGAGCATAGATAACATTACTCAAAAATTTTGGCAGATGAAGTATGTAGCTAGGGTAGACTCCATAACAAATTATCAACACATATATGCTAGTCAAGAAGATGTAGATGATATCATTGTAGAGGATTTTATCCAGAATATATCAGATGCTAGTGATGAGTATCTAGAGCAACGCAAACAGATAGCCATTAACGACTCGCTAATCGTCAACTCCTTTGTGTCAGCAGATGCAACTACCACCATGATAGTAGCCAAACTGGTGCCAAAAGTGAGTGATGGTAGTGATAAGAGCATGGAGATCATGAGTGCTGTGCGACAGATATTACAGATAGAGCACAACAGAACAGGCTACAAGTACTGGATCAATGGTGGACCTGCTATGAATGAAGCATTTGTACAGATTGGTACAAGTGATGCTGTGACATTTACCCCTATTGTTATCATAGTGACAATGCTACTTCTGCTGATCATATTTCGCCGTTTTAGTGGTGCTATTATACCTCTAGCAGTTGTGATATTTACATTTGTGACTGTACTTAGTGTGCAAGTAGCATTTGGATACAAACTCAATAACTTCACAGCAAATCTGCCTGTTTTTATAGTTGCTATAGGAATTGCACACTCTGTACATATCTACATACTCTGGTTAAGCTCTAGGCGTGAGGGCAGAAGTAGCAAAGAGGCAACGCTTCACTCTTTACAAAAGAACCTACTTGCAGTTACACTCACATCAATCACAACAGCTATAGGCTTTGCAACACTGATGATATCTACTGTAATTCCTGTATTTACACTAGGTGTAGCTACTGCAAGTGGCGCTATACTTGTCTACCTTATATCTATCACTTGGATGCCTGCTCTATTGTTGCTATTTACCAAAGAGATAGAGGTCAAAAATCAAAACTCCAAAGAGAGTAGATTTGGATATGGCTATGGTGAGTTTATCATCAGGCGACACAAAAGCATTATCGCTACAACCTCTTTGGTGTTTGCTATCTTAGCAGGTGGGCTCTTTATGGTTAAGATAGATAGCAATACCATACGATATTTTGATGAGAGTGTGGAGTTTAGAAAATCTACAGAGTTTTTATCTGATAACCTTACAGGTCCTATGATCTATGAGATTGTAGTCGATAGTGCAAAAATCAACGGTATTAAAGATCCAGAATTTATGAGAACTGTTGAGCAGTTCTGTAGTGAGTTTAAGAGTAAATTTTCCGATGTAATACACACTAGCTCTTTAGTTGATATAGTAAAACGATTCAACCTTGTAATGAATCAAAATGAGAGCATACCAGAGACTCAAGAGCTTATAGCTCAGTATCTACTTCTCTACTCACTCTCTTTGCCAATGGGCATGGAGATCAATGACAAAATGGATCTTGATGAGCAGCATCTTCGCATAAGTGCACAAGTAAACATAGTAGACACCTCAAAAGATTTAGAGATGATAGATTTTGTCCATGAGTGGTGGCAGAAGAGTCCATATAGCGCACAAGCCAATGGTCAAACTGTTATGTTTGCCTACATGCAAGAGGGTGTGACCGATACACTAATCTACTCTCTATCACTGGCAATAGTGCTTGTGTCTATCGTCATGCTCTTGGTATTTAAGCGCATTAGACTCTTGTGGATATTTATCATTCCAAATGTTTTACCGGTGATGTTAGTAGTAGGTCTAATGGGCTACTTAAAGATCAATATAGACATAGGAGTTGCCATAGCTGGAGCGATCATTATAGGTGTGGCAGTTGATGACACCATACACTTTTTGGTCAAATATTTTGATGCTAGAGAGAGAGGTCTTGGACTAAAAGAGTCACTAGATGAGGTCATACACTATGCAGGTAGAGCTATCATCTTTACAACAATCATACTAAGCACCGCTTTTGCAACATTTAGCTTTAGTGATTTTGCTCCAAATCAGAACTTTGGCATAGTAACAGCAAGTGCTCTGATCATAGCCCTCATAGTAGATCTACTTCTACTGCCAGCACTACTTGTGCTAGCAGAAAAAAACAGCAAACCTATGTCGCTATCGTAGTACTCCAGATACCGTGTAAGTTGCATCCAGCTTTTGCTGTAATGCTCTTAACGCCATCTAGTTTAACAGCAAAAGAGCTAAATCCGCGTGAAATTTCAGCCTCTAAAATATTTTTTCCAACCAATTTACCATCTGCATATAAAGATATAAAATCTATCCAGTGATCAGGTGTACTTGGATGTATAATATTGGCTTGCCCAACACTCACCTCTACAACCGAATACCCTTTAGAATCTCTGCTCTTAATAAGCACACTTGGCGTATGTTTTAGCTCACCTTTTGTCATGTTCTTAGGATCTTTTGGTTTCATCTCGATACGATTCAGATAACTCTGCGGCTTATCTGATGCTTGTGCGCCAATAGCTACTCCGGCTGTTGCCAACACGGCTAATCTTAAAGCTTCTCTTCTGTTCATAAATCTTCCTTGTATGTAAAATGTGTGAGATTATACTAACTTTAGTTAAATCTAAAACCACTTAAAATAATCACTATGTGTACAAAAGAGAGTATAATTGCACTTAAAAAAAGAGTCTATATTTGTCAAGATTGATGCTTAATTATCTATACCTACTGCTTAGTACCCTCTTTATCATAGTGCTCACTAAGGTACTATTTGTCTACTATCACTACTCTATGTTTAGCCCCATAGAGATATCTCAAATACTAAAGTCTCTTATATTTGGGCTTAGATTTGACTTAGCTGTTGCTAGCACAATAGCTCTAATCTCACTTTTTTTTAGCAACTCCTTACGATACATGAGCCTAATGAGTGCATCGCTAATTAGCGCCTTGCTGCTTCTGCAGCTAGGAGATCTGCTCTATTTTGCTGAATCAGCTAGACATATAAGCTATGAGATAGTCAATATATCTGGTGACTCTAAAGCACTTTTTCTTACCGCACTATCACAACACACTGCTTTTATAATCATAGCCATCTTAGCATCTATACGACTTTGGTTTCTATTGCGCTCTATTTTTATGAAGATATTAACACCTATCCCTATTGATATATACTACCCTTTTTACCTACTTATACTGATCATTATAAGTATCTTTTTTATTCGTGGTATGTTTGCACATATACCGCTAAACCCTTGGCAGAGTAGCCAAATTGGTAATGAAAAGCTTGCTACTATTGCACTAAATGGTAGCTACAGTGCTCTATATGCACTTGCAAACTCCAATAAAACCATAAGCAACAGATTCACAACAGAGCCTAACAATGCCACAGATACACTACTAGAGATATACAAAAATAGTAGTGACTACAACTACAAGCCATTAAAGCGCAACATAGTCATTGTGTTCTTGGAGAGCTGGAGTGCTACACATATGAAACCTTATGGCTCTAGAGTCTCAGCTACACCATTCTTTGACTCTTTGCTAGATAGATCACTTAGACCTCTTGGAGCCATTGCTGGTGGACATAGAACAACTGAAGGCCTATTTGCCACACTAGTATCTGCGCAAAACCCACTTGGCAGATCTGTAGCTAAAACGCCTCTACAAGAGCATAACTATCACTCACTAGTAGAGATACTAAACAGCAACGGTTATAGTAGTGCATTTTTTCAAGGTACCGCAAAAGAGACTAGTGGTACTGGAGCTTTTGTGCAGAGTTTGGGTTTTGCACAGAGCTTTGGTAAAGAAGATATCAAAACCAGAGAGTTCAAAGAGAATAGCTGGGGTGTTCATGATCTTGATCTATATAGATTTGTACTTAGCAAAACAGATACGCTTAAAGAGCCATTTATCTTAGGCATAAACAATGCATCAACACATGATATTGAGTTGCCAGATGGTATTGTAGCTCAAAAATTTGATAGTGATAAAATGCTCAATGCACGCCTAAATATTTTACATTTTAGTGACGCTGCACTAAAACAGTTTGTTGAACAGATACTAAAACGCTATAGTGATACTCTATTTGTATTTGTAGCAGACCATTGTGGTGGCGGTATAAATTCAAACTTTTTAAATTATCTTGTTCCTCTTAGCTTTTATGGCAAAAACATCACACCTCGTCTCATAGATGAGTTTGTTTCACAGCGTGATATCGCCCCTACAATAATAGATTTAACGCTAGGTGACTATAGACTCATAGCACCAAATTTTAGCGGTAAATCACTACTTAGAGATAGCAACTTTACAGCAGACTACTATCACAATGGGATACACGGCTGGGTAAGAGACAAAAAAACAGTAGAGTTCAATAACAATAGTACCAACTGCTATGATGTATCAGAGTTTCAGCCTAAAGCTATAAAGTGTGATAGAGGTCTATTGGAGTATAAAAATGAGTACAATGCTTACACTTTTATATCTCAAAAACTACTATTTGATAACTCTCTTGATCAGTTTAGCCGCTACAGAGATGAGCCACAAGAAGAGCACACTAAGGAGTAAGATCACATATGAAAGAGTTAATAAAAATTGCATCTGTTATGATGATCATATTTATGGTCATTTTCTTACTAATGAAACTGTTTGGCATACTCTCTATAGATGAGATCAAATACTGGCTAGATGAAGCATCACAAATGAGTAGTTATTATCTTATCTTGCTTATT
>Ga0256834_1000994_pt1 | contig 19914 bp, 22 predicted proteins | sample 4281140metaG_FD_190536 | JGI IMG/M metagenome (GOLD analysis project Ga0256834, IMG submission 190536) | Hydrothermal vent microbial communities from East Pacific Rise, Pacific Ocean - 4281-140 | ecosystem: Environmental > Aquatic > Marine > Hydrothermal vents | place: Pacific Ocean: East...
AAAACCACGCTGAGGAGCCAGCCACGGCAGTCCCAAAGAAAAAGGCCTACGCTAGCGATAGCGTAGGCCTTTATTTTATTATGGTGGGCCGTGGGCGATTCGAACGCCCGACCAATTGATTAAAAGCCAATTGCAATACAAAATGAAAACACAAACTTGCACTATATCATTTTGGGAAACACGCCTACACAAACCGTTGATTTCATTGAGTGCAAAAAGGTATTTTGGGAAAAATAATCATGAAGAATGTCACAATTTCCTACAAATGCACCAGGCCCGGCCAGACAACCCACTCAGGCCGCCATCAATCTCCCCTGGCAGGGGAAAGCCGACGCGCCACAGCGTGAATACGACCACAACCAGGCGCAGATCGACAAACTTAATTATTGGAAAACGAATGACAACTGAAGAGCAATTTATAAAAATGTTGGAAGCCATCGCAGAAGCAGCAAGTTCAGAAGCTACATCTCAAGAATGCGGGACAGACGCAGACACTGATTATTGGGAAAAAGAAACAGAACGAAGAATAAGAGATGCATTAGCTGTCTTTTTACAAAACAAATATTCAGATAACCCCAAATAGCATTTACTGAATACTGCCTGCCTGCCAGCAGGACAGACTAGAACGACGGCAGCAGCACTTCGGTGTATGTCAGGTTCGGCGCGGCTTCGATGATGCGCCCGGACTGCACGAACGCCATACCGCCCACGGGCACGGTCTGGCGCATAACCCGGGCCGACCAGGTACCGGATGGATCTTCCACGGTGCTGGTGCCGTCACTGTTGTGGGCAACAACTTTGACAACCATCAGCGGATCCTGCGGCAGCAGGGATTCAAATCGTTTTCTCAGATTTTCAGCGGCCAAGATACACCTCCACATCTACAGTCTGGCGAAATGCCGGGCGATTCGCATCCACGCGCACGCCACGGCTCAGGCCAATGCCAAGAGGCCCGTAGTCGATGAACGTGTTGGGTTGAATGATGGGCAACTGCGTATCTCCACCAATTGGCATTGACAGACTCACCCGCTGGCGCCGGCCAGTCGCACCCAAGATGGAGGCGCCGCGCTGGCGGACTGCATCGGCATGGGTGATCAGATCATGGGTGACCATTTCGGCATAGTCATCCCCTGCCGTTCCCTCGACAATTGCCCGGCCAAGCACGCCCTGGCTCGCACCACTGACGTAGACGGCATTATGGGCGGGCGATTTGACCCACTCCACGCCCTCTTGAACCACGACATTTTCCGGCAACACCACGCCCGGGGTGGCGCTGGAGTCCCATTCCCATGGCATGAGCGGGTACCTGGGACGGATTCGGATGGTCTGCCCGGTAGGATCGGCCTGCACCAGGGCATTGATGGCCCCTGCAATGGAGTTGATTGCGCTAATATGGCTACCGGTGTGGCTCCAGGCGCCAGCCGGGGCCAGCCAATCAGTAATCTCTGTCGCATCAATTGTCCAGCCGATCGACTGCCCGTTTACGGTCAATGCGCCCTCCATGAGCTGCACAACGGTTCTGGCCTGGGCCGCATTGTCGTAGGTGACAGCATCGGCATAGGGCGCGTCAAGGGTGGCGGCCATGCCTCTACCGCTGATGCTCAGTGATTTGCCGCTGAAGGTGCGGTTGCGGCGCAGGTTTTCGGCCATGAACCGGAACTCGTAGCTATTGATGACCAGTTTCAGCTCGACCGGCCCAGTGCCGTCATCCTGCACCAGGGTTTGCGCATCGATGGGCACCGCAGCAGACATCGCCCACACCCAGCTGTCGGCATCGATGGACGCAGTGGCGGATAGCACCGGGATCTCGGTGTTGTCAGATACGCGGAACAGGCGGGCCTCATTGAGCATAAAATACACCCTCATAACAGGAACAATAATCTGTCCCGGCGGCGGCGCACCGCCATCTCCAGGACAACGAAACACCAAATCAGGCCGCGTAACCGCCAGCTCTGCAAACACCAATTGCGCCAAGCCTGGCGTCGGGTTATAGCATGGTGGTTCTGGCGGTTTTGGCGGCTCAGGCGGTAACTGACCACCCCAGCCACCTATATAGTCACCACCATCCCACGGCATGCATATACGCGCATCCAGCTGCACCGCTTGCTGCTGCCGAGAACAATAATATTTGTTGCCATGCGCCGCTGCGCCCCAATATTCGCAAACGAGTGGCCGCGCCGTTTTCCGCAATGAAATCCATGGCATGCAAACAGCATCAGTATTGATTCTGCCGGCTTGCGCCCACTGATCACACAGCGCATCCCTAATTACATCGAGCTGCGCAAATGGCGCGCAAACACTGGCGGCATCACGGTGCGTTGCATCAGCAAATAAAATACATTCAATCGGCTTGATTCGCACCGAATCTGCCCAGCCAGCACAGACCAAACCAGGCATTGAGACCGCTGCAGAAACCGGGTCACAAATTGTAGTTTTTATGCTGATCGATTGCGAAAACCCATCGCACACATCCGATTTTAATGGATATGCTGCTTCGTGCGCTGCATCTATATTTGCTGCTATTCCACGCCACACCGCGATGTCATACCAGACAGCAACCGCAGCCAACGGCGGCGCGATAGTGGCGGCAACCGATACGCCGTGCCCACCGCCAATCGCAATATCTGTAACCGGAGCAGGCAGCAGCGCATCAATGGTGACGGAATGCCCATCACTACCAACTGCACATGGATCAACCCCAAATACCAGATCAACATGGCCTGGCGCCGGATTCCATTCTCCGCAGAATGTTAGATTTACTGTCACTCACTGATTACCGCACTCAGCACATTGAGATAGCCTCCCTGCACAACAGGCACAGGATCAACTGTTACACCCTGACCAACTGTCATATCCAGCACCCAATCACCGTTGTTGTCGATAATGCGAGCCCAGGTAGGATCTCCATTTTCCAAAGCAGCCTGCTGCAACTGCAGATTCAGCGTCAGCGTTTGATCTGTAATACTGCCGACCGGGTCGAGAAACGGAATCACGCCAAGCCTCGCCGTTTCCGCGCCCCCGGGTGATGGTTGCACTCCATCCAGAATCAGTAGATTACTCCCGACATCAATCGCGTCCAGCAACAGCTGCAGGCGGGCGGCACGCAATACCGGCGTGAGGCGCACAGTCATTGCACTGTGGCCTCTATTCTTGCTGCAACCACGTCGTTGTAAACCTCTGCATTGTCATCTGCCAGAATCAAATAACTCCTACCGACAATCAGCCCGGCAAACGAAAAAGAGCCGTCCAACGCGCTCCAGCACTCCCTTACAATTACTCGCGTACGGTTATCAAGACACAATACTCTACGCCTGGCTGGCACTGCTGGCGACGCTGAGTCTTCCTTTATAGCAACAGTGCCAGTGATTTTACCTGCGCCAAAAACCTGCCTGTCGGAACGCACAATACCACCAATAACCCGCTGCTGAACAGGAGCCGCAGGCCCGCCATAGCCAACGCGGAAAATTCCGCCAACGATGCGCGCAGCTATCGCCATGGGCCAGTGATATCGATCATTACGGATCCTATGCTTCGTGCACCGTAGTGGAATAGCAGTGATCGACCAGGCAACTGGACGATATCCGACACCACATCTCTATTCTGCAGCGCTTTATTATGCAGCGGCATATAAAACCCTGGAATCTCTCCACGTATAACGTTCGTGCTAAATTCCACGATCATATATGGCGATGCCAGCAACAGCGAATTATCCGCGATGTTGGGATAAACAAATGGCGTACTTGCGCTACCAATGTACCAGCTTGAAAACACACCTCCACCGTACATCCGCACTTCTTCAGCGCCACCAATTTGGGTGCTGGCGCGCGACAAATACCTACACGCTGTGGCGTTAGGGGCGGCAAGACAACTAATTCCAGGAGCCGACGACGGATCCGTTCTTTCTCCGCTTACAAAAGCGTGATATGTGTCTCCAGCCCGGTAGGAAACGGGATAGCCGAACGCATAACAATAGTGCTCCGCACCATTTGCCTGCTCCTGACCCAACCAGTACATGAACATGTCATCAGCAACGATAACCCATTTCGATTTATACGATGCGGATGAAGTTGCTGTTTTATACCAATACAACCCGCCTGCACTTTGCGTGGTTGTGGGAAATGGGCCAACACCAGTATCCACATCCGTCATACTCTCGTAGCCACGTAGCCGCGCCCACTGCGGATCAGTGTCATCCACCCTGAGATAATGACTGTTAGAACCGAATGCCGGCATTCGATATACAGCAACATTTGTTCCTGAAAACGCCTTTTCCCAACCTGCTGGGGCAGTTTTACATGAGATCGCACCAGTAGCAGCTCCATCAGCAACCCCGGTTGCATCAAAGTCAAATGTTGTAGTAGAAGCATTTGTTACACGCTTTTCTCCATTTAGCGCTGTCGGCGTTGCTCCCTCGATCAATACAACCATGTCGTCTGTAAACCCATGACCGGCACTGACTGACACAGTTGCAACCCCGCCGGTAACAGACAAACTATCGATAGGATTTAGATTAAACCCATTTACCAGACAGGCATCCAGCACCGCTATCATCGACCCAGGCTCGCCGGTGCATTGCGGCGCGCCAGTTTGCTCAAAATTGAAATGTTTTACCGGGATGCTCATGCGTCTATGTCTCCTCGTATTCCGATACAGAATTTATCATCTGGATTTGTTGCAGGCCCCTGCTGGATACACCTCGCCAAATGGGCCGGATGATTGGCGGCAACCGTATTCATCCGCAGCACATTGCCGGTAGACCACCCTGCACCCCAACCCAGCTCAGACAGCTCGAAATATGACTGGCCGTTTTGTGGGTTTATTGGCGCCAATGGACTCGTTACATCACCTATTGCGATCTGCCCGACCTGCTCGCCAACAACTTTGAATGCTGTCGAGCTCGTGAATATTATCGCCCAACGCTCCTGCAGCGTACCCCGATTGGTTACTACCAATGGATAGGTTACGCTGTCATAGCTGGCCGTCGGCGCATCACCAATTAGGCTGTCAGACCATTCACCAGTCCAGGTTTCCTGCTCAAACAATCCAGTCCATCTTGCCTGCATATCACCAAATATCAGGGCACTGGATACGGTGCTTTCCAGCGCCGGGAAATCATGGGTAAGCTGGCGCGTAATGCGGATTTTCCCATCTATCTGCACATCAGACACAACGGCCTGATCACTGATGCGGTGCGCCAGCGATAGGGGCGCAGCAGCAGCTGCTGCAGTACCCCCGAGGGTTACAATCCCGGCATCCAGGTTGGCAGTAAAATCGGCGAACGTATCGCCATTGTTGTCAGAAATGTCCACACGCTCCAGGCGCACCCGACCACAGTCGATTACCTGCCCGTTTGTCGGGCTGGAAATTTCTATGATGGCGGTATGATGAATGACGGCGACATCAGCAGGCCGAAATATCGGCACCCTTCCATCAGATGGAAGCCGCACCGGATCGAGACCCAAAATATCCGCATCCAGTGGCAGGAATGTATAAATCACACAGTTGAACCGGACTGTATTCGGGTAGACAAATATCGGTTTCCAAATGTCTCCATTGCCGTCAATATCAGCCGGGTCATACCAATCCTCAGCTTTTTCCTCTGGCGTCAGGCTGCTGTCAGGCACCAGGGCGCCATAGCGGATATGCGCAACACCCTGCTCCTGGTTTACCACACCCTGCGCATTAACTTGATCAATAACACCGCTCTGGTCGCTCGGCGCTGTGATCAACACCCCGTCTGTCGCCGTACCATTGATCAACAGCGACCCAGGCTGGAGCGGGCTGCCAGGTGTCCGGAAACGATATTCCTGGCTGTACCACTTACCAAACGTGCTCACCAGACTGGTGATTGATATCTGCGGCACACCGGACGGCCTGACGACGACCTCGGCACGCCGCGCCTCGTAGTTTACAGACCCAGCAACGGTTCCATCCGACAAATACAGCACACCCATCCCCGCACGGTCGCTGTACTCAGTAGCACCAATCTTGAACCGCAACGTGCCAGGCACCAACACATCAGACAGCCCGGGCAACAGGTTAATATTTAGCTGAGGAAGATCAATTGATTCAGAGCGCGCAACCGGCGTGGCCGTAGCAATTGTGTAATCAACAATCACCTGGCCGCTGGCGAACTGCTCAGCCTGCGATTGCCCAGTCCAAACACCCATGCCGTCACTGTAGCGTTTATAGCTGAAATCATCCTCGACCTTCAGGCTGATGGTTCGAGCAGGGTAGTCCACAACGCCACGGTCACCATCAATATTTCCCGCGCCGTCATCCTGCGCTATATATTCCACCTCTCGCCGGTATTCGTTCGTTACCTGGTAATAACCGACCACCACAGGGCTGGGAACCCCTGGCGTGCGGTACGTCCAACCAATGCGGGTTCCATAATTACCACTCGCCCGCTCTCGCAGCACCCGCCATACCAGATTAATGCTACCTGGCACCGGTTCATTAGCCAGCGTAATCGCCGCAAATCCGCCGGACGCACCAACGCCAGTCAGTATTTCACGCTCCCTGGTGATCTCCTGATAATCGAATGTGATCTGGCTGTTCTGATCTGGCAACGCTGCAAACTCCAGAAACAGCTCCCCTGACGAATGCAAAATGCGCCCGGAACAGTCACCGGCAATCACCCCGTCCGCCGCACCTGTTGCTGTTTTTGCCTGCCCGCCTTCTACCCAGCTCACCGTCAAGCTGCCAGGAGCAGCTGGCGTTGCCAGCGTATGCTGCACAATGATCGGATCAAAATCTACACTGCCAGCCCGGTCTGTGTAATGCACCGCACTGGCCCAGGTAAACAGCACATCAGAACCCACGTCTGGCAGCGCCAACAGCGTGACGATAACAGAGCCGGTACTGAAATTGATCACCCCGCTACCATCTCCAGAGAGCGCACCAGTACCATCATCCTGCAGCGTGTACCAGCGCCCAAGCGCCCGATACTCTACCGTGAGCACCCCAACGGCTGGGATTGGCGCACAGGAATATGTGTAATTCAGCGCACGATTGCCCAGCGTAACCTGGATGCCACCAGTATGGGATGGACCAACAATTGAAAATTCCTCGCCACCAGACGTTATCTTAATTGCGCCCTGTCCACCTGGCTGCACATCCACCACAGGCGTTTCGCCGCGAGTTGATGGCACCAGCGCTGAATACACAGATTCCAGCTCCACCTCTATATCTCCAACACTGGCGGCAGTTTTCAATTTTGAGGCGCCATAGTATTTGCTGGCGTCAGCCACCTGCGTAGTGCGAATGATCGCCGGTGGTGAAATATTGTCCAGGCAGGTGATAACCGCCCCCTCAAATGTGTGCGTGAGCGGATTGCCAATTTCCACAGTGATTACTTTTCTCTGAAAAGCATTACATGGCTGACCAGCCTGGAACGATATGATCTCATCGGATACGTCAGTGATGCGGCAATATTGACTGAACTCCGTTGGCTGATCTTCATTCTCAACCAGATAAACCACATCCCCAGCAACCGGTAATTTGGCGTTCACGCTGCCAAACAACAAAATGCTGCGCTGCCCCTCCAATTGCCGCTCATACAGAAACCACGGTCCTTTTGGGCCACGCACAACATAGCTCTCAATTTTGTTGCGCGCCGCATCACGGGTGTCGTTCCAGTCCCCGGTATCGAATATCAACGCATCGACGTTATCATCCTCCGGCACCGTATCGAGAATTAGGTTACTGCCCATGTAGCTATCTGTATCCAGGGTATAAACCGCCGGGTAGACTTTACGCAGGTTCACCCGGCCATAGGTACGATCCAGCTCTGATATGTCTGGGAAAATATTATTACTCTGCCCACCAATAATGATGTTTCCGGTAGCCCGCCCACCACCATCAGGCGTATCTGCCATGCGCTCTGACTCGAGCAACTTGATATCGTCTTTCGTAATTGGCACTTTCGCTATACCTCAATAAATCGGATTGCGACCTTCCACAGGTCGTGCTCTGTACCGTCCGGCACCCGGAAACCACGGATTGGCCGCGCATCGATGGCGGTTGCCGCGTGATGAAACCGCACTGAAAACACCCGCCCATCATCCAGCGTGAGCGCCAGCACCTGCCCAGCACCTGCGGCCCAGCCCGTTATCGTATCCAAGTCAGATTTTTGCATGGCAGCCATGTTTTCAGCACCTGGTGACAGGGTGATTGGACGCCCTGCCAGCATCGTTCCCTCGTCCACCAGCAGCGATCCAGCCAGGCTGTATTGCGTAGCCTGCTGCACAGGCTGCCAGTTAAATTCATCCACCCAATCCATATTTTGTGGAAGCACCACAGTGGCTGCCCCGTCTGAGAGAGCATGACTCATGTTGCAACCAACCCAGATCGCTCCAGGGCATCAATAAGCGCCGCCACATCCTGCTCGCTATTAACTCCTATCTCCGTTGATCCAGCTTGCGTTTTAATCTCCAGCACATGCCTGACAGGGGCAACAGTTCGCGCCCGCCCATATTTCTCTCGCAATGCATCTTGCTGATCTTGCCAGTCTGATTGCGCACCAAACCCGCCACTAATCCTGTTACCGATTTTACCCGCAGATTTTGCAGACTCTACAGCCGCCTTGTTACCGGCGGCCATTAAATACTCCACCTCAGTTTGCCCTGATTTTATCGCTGCAAGCACCGCCTGCATGAACGCCTGAGCAGCCTCGTCACCATATTGCACAGCAATTTCGCGCTGCCTCTCTGCTATCCCCCTCGGGATCGGCGTACCTTCACCAGATGTATATACAACTCCGGCATCAACGTCTTCCTGCGTCAAATTGTTTTTTGATCTACGCACTCGCTCTGCTGCAGCATCTGCTGCCTCAGCAGCGCGATTCATCCCTGCAACAATGTCATCACCTGCCTGCTGTCCTGCATCGCCCAGGTCGCGCATCGAGTCAGCAGTTTCCCGGGTAGACCGTTTTACATTGTCCTGCGATGCACGCAACTCAATGTTTTTCTGGATCAGATCGTATTGCGCATCGTAATACTCACGCAGCCCGATTTCACCGCGCCGGTATGCACCAGCCAGCCTGAGCATGGCATCATAGTTTTCTGATGTACTCTCGTTAACTTTTGCCAGTGCCAATGCTTTGTCACGCAATACATCGGCGGCCTTCTCCGCCTCTGCTGCGATCTTTTTTTCAGAATCAGCCAGCGCCAACCCCTTTTTAGCGGACGCCTCAGAAACAACCCCCATGACCTCGATGTTATCGCCCAGCTCTTGTGCAGCCTGGGCCAGAACACGGTTTACTTCCGCCTGGGTGGTGGCGTTTTCAATGCCAACCAAATAACTCGCCGCAGCCCGGGCATTTTCTGCTGAGATCGTCTTGAACGCCTCAGCCGCACCACCGGCAGCCGCTGCCAATCCGTCCAGTTGTGGCGCGGCACCAGCGGCCTGGCCACCGGTTTTTTCAATTGCCGTACCAGCCTCTTCCGTGGCCTCTGCCAGCACCTCCATTTTTTGCGCGCCTTCTTCTGGACGCTGGTCCACTTCATCCAGCAACTCCTGGTATCCATCCCGGATACGCACCAGATCATTCACCATGCGATCGGCTGCATCAGACATTGTGTCATCAGTGAATACTGCAACAAACATCTCCCAGGCGCCCTGCATGGAGCGGAACCCACCGTGGACGGTTGATGCAAGAACAATCCCGGCCTTTTCTGCTATCTCAAATTCATCTCGCAAATACGTCCCAATCTGCCACCCGACAAGGGCTGCACCCAAGGTATTGAACATGCTTGCCAGCCGATTACCCTTAGCAAACGCAACATCCAAACCAACACCCAGTTCTGTTAGCGCAGAAACGCCAGATCGCCCAAAATCCAGCACCCCCAAGTTGAGCGCCAGAAATACCGTTTTCAAACCGGCGGCAGATACCGCAATACCACCCAGCAGCGTGCCCAGCTCAACAATACCCGGGTTGGCTTCAGTAAAATCGGCAATGGCCTTTGCGCCGTCACCAAGTACATCCACCATTTCATTCAACGGCGGCAACAGCGCCGTACCCACATTGATGGCGATGTTATTGAGTGTGTTGAGAAGCTTGTCGAGTTGCGCTTCAGATGTCGCCATGCGCTTTTCGAACTCTGCCTGCATGGCGCCAGCAGCTGCGGCTTTGTCCGTAGACAGACCCAGCGCTTCGTTGTACTGGTCGAGATTATTGACCAACGCGGCGATTTTCGCCTGATGCTCCTGGCCGAACATCTGGGTGATTGCCTCTGCCCGCGCCTGGGTATCCATGTGGCGCAGGGTTTCGAGAAATTTGTTGAGCGCCTGTTGCGGGTTAGCCTGAATATCAGCAGCCATTTGCTCTGCGCTAACGCCAATGCCCGCCAGTCCATCCTGAAATTGGTTGCTCTGCACATTGGCAGTTTGCAACTTGGACAACATGACATTGATAGAGCGGGACGCCGTTTCCGCCGGGTAGCCCATGGCGATAAGCGCGGCTGACAACGCCGCAGCTTCTTCCGCCGCCAGGCCAAATTGCTTTGATGTGCCACCGATGCGAACCAGGGAATCAACAAGCTGAGCCTCTGTCGCCGCCGTGTTGTTTCCAAGTTGGTTGATGCTGTCACCCAACGTCTCGACTTGGTCGATGCTCAGGTCTAAAACATTGGTCAACTTCGCAATAGACTGGCCTGACGCCTCTGCAGACAGATCGAACGCCACAGCCATTTTCTGCGCCAGATCGGTGAACTGGCCAATACGTTCGATGGGAACGCCAAGTTTCGCCCCCTCTTCTGCTATTTTTGCCAGCTCGACGGCGCTCAGCGTTGAATTTTCCGCCATGCCCTTGAGTTGGGCACTCAGGGACTGAATTTCCTCATCCGTGCCACTGAGCACTTTTGAGACATCGGCCATGGCAGACTCGAAATCAATCGCTTGTTTGACCATATAGCCAATGCCGGCCCCAGCAACCGCCATCTGCCCGAGCTCATATCTGGCATCGACCAGCGACTGTTTCCAACCGTTGGTGCTCTGTTCCAGCCGCTTGATCTTGGCGTTGGCCTTTACTGCAGCCTGCGCCAGTTCTGTGCTGGTGAGCTTTCCGGTTTTTTTCAGCCGGTCATATGCAGACTTAACCTTGTCGATTTCTGTCTTTGCTGCGGCATGCGATTTCACCCCAAGAAAATTTCTATCCCGGGTGATGCGATCCAGTTGTTGATAGGAGCGCATCAGATCCTGCGTCTCTCCATCCATATCGGACATTGATGCGGTGCCGGCATCGATGTCTTTTGCGAGCTGATGGAACGCTTTTATTTCTTCGTCTGTCTTGCCCAACTCCTTGAGCAAATCATTGAATTCTTTCTTGAATTCCTTTATATTTTTAGCTGCCAGGGCTTTTTCCACCTGCAGCTTGATTTTTACGCTTTTTGAGTCACCCATGGAAACTACCAGACATCAAAAAATTGAAGCAACGATCACCAAAGCCATGCCGTTTGCGGCAGCTGCCGGTAGCATTGCGTTTGTATCGTTGGCGGAAAATCCTGCCGGCATACTGCTGGCTGTTACGATTGGCGCAATTGCCATCGGATCGGTCGCGTTCGTGCTTTCTTTTTTGATTCGACACTGAGCCAACAAAAACCATCACAACAACTGCCGTTTCGGCTGGAACTCAACGTGGAAGTGAGTCCCCTCACGCACCACGTCAAATTCATCACCCAAAACCGACCTCATCTCAGCGTGCAGCATTGCAATCAATTTTTGCGAAACATTGCGCAACGACACATCAATGGCGAACCCAACATAATGCAGGCTCGCCGTTTTGTGCTGCCCATCTGTTCCGCAGCTCAGGCGCACCGATATTTGGTGCCTGCTGAAGAGAAAGCATAATAGCGTGTGCGCTATACACATTTCCGGCTTGATGCCACGAATAGATGCTGCGCCTTCACCCGCTTTGATATGATGATCAACCACCTTTTCCTCCAAACGATATCCATGCGCCAAAACCAATTGCCGCAACAGCCGCAGTAACCAGGTGCCAATGCCCTGCAATCCATCTGAGTACACTGTTTTTCCCGTCCTGCCTGGCACGATATACATGGAACTCATCCCGTAATTCCGCCAGCCCATTCTCAATGCGCTCCATTCGCCCAAACAAACGCTGCTGCGTGGAGTGCATGGTTTTCACGGTATACTGAAATTCAGCAATTTTACCCAGCGCCCTGGTTAAAGCAGTCTGCTCCTTTACCAGCATCCTGATGTCTCCAGCCATCTCTATTCGAGAATTAACGAGCTCTTTCAGGGTGGCAGCAACTTCTGCACGATCTCTCTCAATCGCCTTTTCCAGAAACGCGAGGCGGTGAGCAGTCACACGTTCATCCGTCACGGTTCTTTTACGATTTCAGCAGGGTTTCGCCGCTATCAATTTTTGCCTTGGCAACAAATATGTCTACCATCGAAGACAGGAAAAAATTAGCCATTTCTGCAATCGCCTCACCAATAACGCCACCAACTTCCCTTAGCTCCGCCATCACTGCTGCTTTTTTATCTTTGCCTGGCATATCAAAATCAAATGCGGCATTTATCACATCCTGCATTTCTTTCACCACATCATTATCATATGCAGCCTTGAAACCGTGGTACGCAGCATTGATCAGAAACTGCAAAATCATTTCTTTCATTTCCTTTCCTCTTCACATTTCAGTTTAATCTGGGCGCCATCGAGCGACAGCGCCCACACTTCAAACGCCGAGAGAGTCTCGACGCTCTTCAGCGCTGTCAGACTCGCGTCCAATGGCGCCGGGTACGCTACGCATGCCAACTGGCTTGCTGGTGAGAACGCGCAGGACGATATTGGCAGCAGCAACAGCGGCCACAGACAACGCAGCCGCTTCTGCATCGGTGATGATGAGCACATCATTGCCATGCAGCGCATAGATAACAGCACCGGACAAAACAATCAGGTTTGACCAAATCGTTTTGCTCAGATACCAGCCTTTTACCTGCATTTGCTCCATCGCCTCGGCAATGCGTGGCATGATTTTTATCAATTGCAGCCACCGCATTATGCTTGTGGCCGGCCATTGATGTAGACGCTTTCACGTCCATCTGCTGGCTTTTGTATACCGATGTCGAACCCAAGCACCTGCACGGTGTCACGGCTTTTCCATTGGAAATCACCAGCAGGCGACATGACGACATCAGGGAAATATGCGTCCCGATTTTCACCATATGTATTGTCAGCAATCCAGCGCAACGCCCCTGTTTTTGCCCCAAGATCGTTGGATGTGATGTTTTCCCAACTAACAGCAGTGGTGTTGAAATCTCCAGTCAGCACCTTTCCGTCACCACTACCGCCAGCGACGATAAAGATCCGACCTGTCTCAGCATCCAGCAGGTAGTCAGTAGTCAGCGTCAACGCGGTTCCACCGTCATTGATGACCACGTCCGTCAGCCCACGCAAACCGGCAGGGTGTGTCGCGTCCACACCGAGCTGATACCAACGGTCACCAGCTACCGCCCGGCCATCATTTACTGGATCTGCAACCACGGCAGACACCCCTGTACTCAAACTGCCAACGTCGCCCATAATGAACATCGCAAGGTTTTCACCACTGATATCCTTTACGGTACACGCCCCTTTGCGATTAACAGTTTTTGTAATATCCATCAGCTTTTCTGCTGTCGGCCCATCACTGGAAAACTCCTCCAGCTTGTCTGATTCGACCGTCAGCGCAAAGTCTGGCGTTTCCGCCAGGTAGCTCTCTCCAGTCAGGTTGCCGTCGGCATCATGCGCATCGAAATACACTTTGCCAGAACCCAATACGATATTCAGCAGCTTACCCATTGCCAGCCTCCTTCTTGTTCAGTTGCTCTTGCTGCTCAGCCGCAGCGTCCAGGCGCTTGATCTGGTCTGTAGTCACCTCGACCAGTTCTTCGCCCTTGTCACGCCACTTTCCGCCAACGCGGGCCCGGGCCTTGAGGGTGTATTTCTGTGTTTTCATCCCATTCTCCTGGAGATTGCTATGCGCCAATCACGGCGGTTATTGAAAAAAACATGGGGTATTCTGCGTAGCCAACGGCGTAATACGGCGCACCGCGGCCACGGTACTGCGGCGCCCGGAACCCATCTGGAAGACCATCCCACCCAGCCAGGGCATTGAACACCGTCAACATGATGGAACCTGCAGCAATATCGATGGCCGCGACCTTGGCTTTGTCATGCACATTGGCCACACAGACCGTTATCTGGTAATCCTGCTGGTCAACGACAACGCCACCCTGCTCACTGCTATCAATGGCATCCATTGGAGACGGCATGACAAAAACCGCAGGACAGTATTTGGTGGTATCACGCACCCCAGCCAGCAGATCAGTGGCATCAATCGTCCTGATTCCATCTGGCTGCTGGTACGGCAGCTCCATCCTGAGACGCTCGACCAGCAGCGGCATGGCTGCATAGAAATTATCAACGGCCACGAACATTGACCTCGTAGTTGAGTTCCTGCTCGAACAACTCTGCCAGGCGAATTGGAATGCGCCGCGACACCGCCTCCACATTGCGCTCCGCACTATTGAGCGGAACATATTGCTCATCAATCGGCAGGCGCGCATTACCACTCCGCAAATACACACCACGGTGCCCACTGCGCATGGTTGCCAGGAAAGCACGCTCAAAAAAGTGCTTTCCTGCTCTCGCACCACGCCGTTGTTGACGCAGCGAGCCAAGATAGGCGGCCTTGATTGGGTTATAACCAACCCAAACCGCCGCATAACCACCAACGCCATGATCAGCGAAAGAAATTTGCACCCGTTTTTTGTGCCTGCCGCTGCCAGATGCCTTGTACAGCGCACGCACCGGCACCGCATCATCTGCTGCAATGCCGCTGGCAACCTGCTTTGCAGCCCACTTAGCCGCTTTGTTTTTGGCACGATTTGCGGCCCGGTCGATCTGGTCATCCAATGCGTCGAACGCATCAACAACATCTTCCAGCCCCTCGACACTGGCGCTCAGGTAGCCTGGCATCACTCATACTCCCGCACAGTTGCCAACCAGGTGCCGTCATCCTGCGGCAGTAAACTGACTACCGTCAGGTCTTTGCCGCGCGCACGGATAACATCTCCGTCACTAATGCCGGTGGCAGTAACATCTGCCTGCAATAGCTCTATCGTAGGATCCAGCGAATCGACAGATGCACCGCCGAACTCACCACTGTCAGGCTGTTGTGAATAGATGCCTGTGGCCGAAGTTGTCCCGCCAGCGGTCACGATCTCGATACCCTCAGCGAAGGTATCGAAAACCGTGGCTATTGCCTGTTTTGCTATGGAGTCAAATGCTGATGTCATTGGCCAGTCGATGCGGTTAGTTGCACTGTTTCATCAGGCGTTCAGCTTCACCAGCACGGTGGCGTCAGCCGTTGCTGCGGCGGCGAACGCATAACCCATCAGCGGGTTCGTGTCCGTGTCGTCAGCATTGCCAGCGGCCGCATCCCAATACACCAGCGCGCCTGCAGCAAGTGCAACAGCACCGTCCTTTGTAACCTCGAACACACCAGCGACTTGTACTGGGCCTACGTCACCAGAGGCAATGTCGTTCAGGGCCACGCCAACGCGCTGTCCAACCACCACGACATCACCGGACGCGATGGCAGACGAGGCGGCGTAGTCCATGACTTCGCCTGGTTGAATGTAATTTTTTGCCATTTGCTTTCTCCTGTTACGTTATCCGGTTACTGGCCGGGGTTTTTTGCCAGGGTGCGGAAGTCCAGCGCCTTCACGCCAGCATCAAGCCTCACCTTGAATTCGGTACCATCCACGGTCCAGCCGCTCTGCTGTTCCAGGTAGGGTCGGTCGTTGCCGTCAAGGTATGCAACTTCAATGGTGTCATGCATGCCGGAGGAAGCAGCGCCATACCAGGCGGTTGCACTTACGGCATCCAAGCGAGCATCAGAGATCACCTCGAAAGTGCCACGCACGCTGTTCGGCACGGTGTTGTTCTTGGTTGATGCTCCAACTTCGTACTCTGAATCACGCACAACCTTTGCTGTTCCTTCTAGAGCAACAGGTACCAGCAGATTCGCCAGACGAATGTTCAGCGCTGAGGCACCTTTCTTGGTGCTGTCGGTCTGCGTTGCCATGGCTACGCGCATGGCGTCAACTGATCCGGTATTTATGCCGGCAGCTGTCAGCAGGTTGCTGTGACTAGCATGAAACAGCGCGGTGCCGTCGCTCATTGTTGGGTTGCTGGTGAGAATGGCGTACACCAGGTCACCGACCGTACGAATTGCCGCCCGACCCATGAGTGCAGGAATGCGGGTGAATGCATTCAGGTCGTCATTGATGATGGCCTGGCGTGTGATGCTGAACAGGCTGCCGTAGGTGGCCAGCTGAATGGTTTCACCACGATCACCAACTGTCGCATATTTGTACTCTGCGCCGTCCCGCACCTGCTCCAGTGACGGAAAGCTGTTCAGATCCACTCGCGAACCAGGCTTGAAGTCTGGCAGTTCGCCTTTCGCCGTCCACGCCTGGAATGTTTCTTCGGCTTCATCATGGCCTTTTAGCATGGCCTTCTCGGCGACATTCATCAGCAGGCTGCCAAAATCACCTGAGGTATGTGTGAATGCGGCCGCGACACGATCCATCTTGCCCATGTTGGAGATTTCTACACCGTGCATGGCGAGTACGCGCCCAGCCATTTCCATCAGACTCAGGCCGCGGAACTCACTGCCTGTGTCTGCGTCTTTTCCGGAAAGACCGGCGCGAGATGCCAAGGCAAAAACGGCGCCTGCGCGGAATTTGTCTTCCTGGCTCTCGCCTGAAGTTGCAGGTAAATTGCCAGCCAGCGGCTCGCCGGAGGCTGCCATTTTTTCCAGGATATGGGACTGGGCCTGTTCAGGGGTGATTTCGGCATCATCCAGGCAGGCATCAAGTATCTTATCCATACCTTCATGCGCCATGAAGGCCGGCTTGAATAGGGAGCGAACAGATTCGCGGCGCTGCTTTTCAGCGGCCAGGGCTTCTTTCTTCGCCTTGGCCTTGATATCTGCGACGTTGTTTTCAACCGCCGGCTTTTCTTTTGACTTGGTAGTCATTGGTGTTTCCTCGTCGGGTTGTCTGGCGGCGGTTGCCACCGGTTTGTGATAGGTAAAACGGGTGTTGTTGAGTGATGCGGCCATATCCATATCGCTGGCCTCATCAACCTGATCGATAAATCCTTCTTCCAGCGCCTCTTCAGCGGTGTACCAGTGATCCTCACCATCGGTGAGCAGCGCCAGCATGTCTTCGGCTGGCTTACCTGTCTTTCTAGCGTAACTGGTGGCCATTGCCTTGGCGTGTTTGTCCAGCACATCGGCGGATTCGCGCATTTCCTTTGCATTGCCGTAGATACCAGCCCATGGCGCGTGGATCATCATCATGGCGTTCTCCGCCATAGTGACCGTATCGCCAGCCATGGAGATGAGTGATGCAATGGAAACCGCCACGCCATCCACGATAATTTCGGTATCGGCAGGGTGTCTCTTGATTGCATTGTGGATGGCGATGCCGTCTTTCACGGATCCGCCATAGCTGTTGATGCGGACGATCAGTTTCTGCACATCAAGATTCTTCAGCTCTTCGGTGAAGGTTTTGGCGTCTACGGTTTCCGCCCACCAGCTCTCGCCGATGTCGCCATAAATGAACACTTCTGCTGTGCCCTTTCCGGCGGATTTGATTTCCCACCAGTTATGCAACTTTTTTGCCATTTGTTTCCTCGTCGGGTTTGTCTGATCCTGCAGCCTGTTTTCCCAGGCTCAGGGTTACGCCGCGCTCTTTGGCGTCACGGCGCCATTCGGATTCCTGTTTGAGAATTTCCTGCGGGTTACGACCGAACTTGCGGATCACCATTGGCCCGGAAATGTACCCGGCGCCTTCCTGCAAGATATAGGCCTCGACTTCTTTCTTCGGGTCGATCCACGGCATGGATGGCGCAATGAACACCGCGTCGTCCATGGTTTTGTAGTCGGTGTTATCCGGAATATCCAGAAGACCTGCTCCATGAGCTGCCGCCACGAATAAACGCCACACGGGCCGCACATATCCGGATACGAAGTCCACGGACAGCACGTCATAATTGATCCATTGCTCCACCAGCTCCTGCCGCTGGCCAGAATAAGTTCCGTTGTAATCCTTTGCCATTGTTGAGAACGAGACTCCAAGACCAGCAGCAGCAGCACGGATCTGGCCAGTACGGAAATTTTCAACATTCGGGTTTGGCCGGTTGGTGTCGATGGTTTCTATGGACTCGCCTGGGAGCAGATCATCAAAGATCATGCCTGGACGGAACTTGATGTGACGCTGTTCCTGATTTCCATTTTCGCTGGTATCTGCACCGTACATATCCGGCGCTCCTTTCTTGATGACAGCCGCCATGGATGCGGCTACTTTCGCAGCAACACGCTCTGATTCCTCGTAGTCTTTGATATCGTCAAGTCTATTGATTACCGATGCAAACTCTGACACGCCGCGCAGCTGTCCGATCCTGTCAGTCATTGACAGGTGCAGAAGATTTGCCGCAGGAACACGCTTCAGGTCAGACTGAAGCGGGAATCGCAGCATGTCGCCAGGATGATCCTTGAACATCCAGTACCACAACGGCCTCCCCCATGCGTTGGTCTGGATTCCGTTGCGAATGCGCTTTGAATCATCGTTGTATTCGTAGGGAAGATAGTCGGATTCAAGCAGCTCCAGGGAGAACGGAACCCGGGTACCGTGATCGAGGAATCGCACCGGCCCAACCAGACTTTGCGAAAGCGCCTCGCCATCACGAATCCAGGAAGACGCCACCATGCGCTGCACCTTTTCCCAGCTCATTCGGCGAGTTACTTCAGGTGCAATCATCCAGTCACGGTGCAGTTCGATCAGCTGCTTTGCCAGATCAGGAAGAAGCTCGCCAGCTGTGTCCCTGGGAATTGGCTCAATTCCGATGCCGCCACCTCCACAGACATTGTTTGTCAGTGCGCGCAGTGCACCACGGGAAACATCGTGATTTCGCTGCAGATAACGCGCCTGGTTTCGCAATGAGGATGCTGATCGCTCGGCAAGTGCGTTACCGGAGCTTGAATCGTTACGGTCTTTGCGCAACCGTCCAGGAGTCACAGCATCGTATCGCGCAAGCAAAGATGCGTATTGACGGCGACGCAGCGCCCACTTCGGTGATATGGCGGCAATGGCGCGATCCAGCATGCTCATCAACTGAAGTCCGCCAGTTGATGACGGATGGACCCGGACTGGGATTGCGGGCGTAACGCCAATTGAATACGACGCTCTGCCTTTAGCAGCTCGTCCATATCGCGATAGGTGACGAGCTTTCCGTTCACGCGAACGGTCAACGCACCAGTCGCAATTGCTATCTGGATTTTGTCTAGATCAGTCTGAGTGAATGCCATGTCTGAAGCATGACAAGAATTCTGTCCCAACTTTAAGCAAAACGTGGGAATTTATTCAAGCTCTGTTCAATATCCGGTATAGCGTGCTTCTGGTAATGCCGTTATCACGGCAAACCTGGTCGTGATTGTCACCGGTGAATGCCGCCATTACTCTCTTGTTTCGCTCATTTATCATCCGCTTTGTTGCGCTTGGGATATACACTCTGCTTCCGCCGAACTCTGTTTGCAACAGCCCGAGGATCTCATCAGCAATCGGCAATGCAAGGTGCTCATGCATTCCAGTACCTGTTCTGACTGCGCGAATAATCTTGTTTTTCAGGTCTACGCATGCATCAGTGTCTCTCATAGCGCCCAGTCCTCTGACCCAAACCCGCCAGATGGTTGCGGCGGCGTGCGATGCTTCACTGTCGATTTTCGCGCAATCTCACCGGCAGGAATAGGAGGTGCGCCTTTACTCGCAGAAACAACACCAGAAAACATATCACCAACACGCGGTTCCAGCTTTTCTTCCAAACGATTCCAGTCG
>Ga0256834_1000995_pt1 | contig 19887 bp, 10 predicted proteins | sample 4281140metaG_FD_190536 | JGI IMG/M metagenome (GOLD analysis project Ga0256834, IMG submission 190536) | Hydrothermal vent microbial communities from East Pacific Rise, Pacific Ocean - 4281-140 | ecosystem: Environmental > Aquatic > Marine > Hydrothermal vents | place: Pacific Ocean: East...
GAAAAAAATGTGTTCCTTGACTTGGATCAATTCTAAAGTTATTTAATCCTGATTCAACTATTACTTTTGCAGCAGATATTTGAGGCCAAATAACTGGTATTCCCAACCATGGATCACTTGAACCCCACCTTCCTGGGCCAACCAAAACATATTGCTTTTGATTTTCTGCGAATTTTTTATTTATTTGCTCAACAGCTGTGGCTATTTCTCTTGTGTTTGCCGAATTAAACGTTTCTGGTTTTACATATACAAAATCGTATATATGATCATATTTTCCGTTTCCTAAAGCAGATTCTGAGTAAATTATAGTATCTTCTTTATTGAAATCATCGGGTAATTTGGTCATATTCTCATTCGTTTCAACAATAGGTCTTATTTGTAAAAAGCTAAATTCTTTTGGCACTCCCTTTGGAACATCTAAATTAATTGCAAATTCCATTTCTATTGGATTTCGCATTTCACGCTGACTAATGCGTAATAAATCTTGTAAAATTTCTGGTAATGGAAATGTATTGTATTTTAAAATATTGTCAAAAGTAATAACTCTAATTCCATCGTGTAAAACACCTGGGCGAATTACATTATTTTGCAAATCATAAGTTGAAGCAACAAATTTTAATGACCCATGCTTTTCTGCTCTACGTATAGAAATTTTCTTTTTATTGATAGCTTCACTTGTTGAAACTTTATAACTTTCAGGGTTCATATCCAATCCATATAGGTACTGTTGTGTATCTCTTTGCGTTGAACCCGGAGAAGAAAGTTGTAGTACTTTTTTTGGATGATATGGTGAAAATCGTAATGTTTTTCCTCCGCCCACAATTATTTCTCCTAAACCCAGTGCTATATTTGCTATACCTTCATTTGGTTTTTCATTTCCAATTGGATAAAAATTTATAGAACGTGCTACACCAGAAATATTTGGATAATAAACATCTGCATATTGTTTTCCTGTAACCTCTTGCAAAATTACTGCCATTTTTGCTTCTTCAATAGTATGTGAAGTAGCTTTTAAATAAACTTTACTATTTATAAAAAAAGAAGAAGCCATGACTGATTTAACAGCATTTGAAACCATTTCTACCATTTTAATAATTTCTGTATTAGGTAGCATATACGTTGAAAATATACCAGCAAAAGGCTGATAATGAGAATCTTCAAGAACACTTGAAGATCGAATAGCTATGGGAGATTTTGTAACTTTTAAAAAAGCTTCAATATCTTCTAACACCCATTTTGGTAATGGTTTTGATATAAATTTTTCTAAAATTTCCTCATCATTATTACACTTAGCAACAAAACGAATTAGTTTATGTTTTTCAATAAATTCATCAAAGACTTCTGTACTTAAAACTACCGTTCTTGGAATAGAAATATTAACATCTTTATATTTTTTATTTAGAGTATGCCTTTTTAAAAAAGAATCAATAAAAGCAAGCCCTCGTCCTTTACCTCCAAGCGCTCCATCTCCAATTCTAGAAAACCCTAAATATTCATCATACCTGTTTTTATCAAACTTAGAGATTATCCCTCTAGCTCTAAAACTTTTGTATGCCTTAATAGCTTTAATTAAAAAATCTCTAATTTGTTCGGGATCTTCAAAATCTTTAAGTTCAACTTTACTAAATAAATTTGCTAAAGGAAAAAGCGCTCTAGATTTTAACCATTTTGAATATTGACTTCGTTCAGCATGGTAAACAATTGCTTCAGGAGTTACTATTGCAAGTGCTTTTTGAAAAGCTGTTAAATCTTTTACCGTGGCTATTACTTTTTTTTGAACAGGATCCCAAAATTCAAAATCTCCAAACAAAAAATAATAATTAATGTAATTTTTAATTTCTTCTTCTAATGCATCAGTATGTTTGTACAAAAATTTACCTTTTAGTTTTAATGCAAGTTTTTCATTATTACTATCAGATGATTGAATTAAAAAAGGAAAATAGCGTTTAAACCCTCGTACATATTTTAAAAATTTAAACCCAGCCTTAGGATCTCTTTTACCTCCTCTAAAATAAGAAACATCAGAAATTACACCTAATAAGTTGTTTTTATACTTTTTAAACAAACTTAACCCTTCTTCATAATTAGTTGCTAATAATATTTTTGGTCGCCCACGCATTAGCATCATTCTACGGTGTTCATTAAGTCCTTCGGACATAAATGCGGTAGTTTGATTTAAAAGTACTTTATAAAATATTGGTAAATATTTAGAATAAAATTTCAATGAGTCTTCCACTAATAAAATAGCTTTTACACCAATTTGTTCAATATCATTTTCCGCGTTCATTCTATCCTCAGTCAGCTTAATAATGGCTAATATAATATCGGCATTACCATTCCAATGAAACACATAGTCTATGGCTCCTGAACTCTCTTTATTCAACCTTTCTCTCAATTGAGTTGAATAGTGGCTAATTGCTGCTATTGGAATGTTTGGGAAAATTTCTTTTATTAATTTTGATGTTTCAACAGTTTTGGCATTTCCAATATCTAACCAGGTGATAACCAAATCAATATTTTGGTTTTGCATCATTCTAATAGCTCTTTTTGCAGAGTTTGCATGCGCAAAACTTGGTGGATACCGTAAGTTTAAAGCTGTATATTCATTAAAAATTTGTTCATCAATTCTACCATCTTCTTCCAACATATAATAATCATAGTTAGAGCAAACAATTAGAATTTTATGTATTCTATTTTGCATTAACTTGTCAAATGCAACTTCTTCAAATTGATACGATTTTAAATCGGGAATTGAATTCTTATTCATTTATAAAAAGGCATTAAATTACCAATGCAAGATATTATTTTACATATAAATTATGGTAAATTTAGCGAGATAAATTCTGATAATAAAAAAAGGGTTGCTATTTACAACCCTTTCTAAATATAATTATAGAATTAATTGTTATACAACACCATGTGCTAACATTGCATCTGCAACTTTAACAAATCCAGCTATATTAGCTCCTCTCACATAGTCTATATAACCATTTTCGTTTTTTCCAAATTTTGTGCAAGAGTCATGAATATCAGCCATAATTTTTTTAAGTCTTTTATCAACTTCTTCACGAGTCCAGTTAATACGTAAAGAATTTTGACTCATTTCTAACCCTGAAGTTGCAACACCTCCAGCGTTTGATGCTTTACCTGGTGCATATAAAATTTTGGCAGCTTGAAAAGTGTGAACTGCTTCAGGTGTAGAAGGCATATTTGCACCTTCACTTATAACATAACATCCGTTACTTAATAATAATTTAGCATCCTCTCCGCTTACTTCATTTTGAGTGGCACATGGCATTGCCACGTCACACTTAACTCCCCAAGGCCTCTCTCCCGCAAAGAATGTTGCATTTGGATATTCTTTAACATATTCGCTAATTCTACTGCGTCTATTATTTTTAAGATCCATTACAAATGCTAGTTTGTCCTCATTTATACCTTCTTCATCATAAATATATCCTGACGAATCGGACAAAGTAACGACTTTAGCTCCTAATTGGGTTGCTTTTTCACAAGCATATTGAGCCACATTACCAGAGCCAGAAACGGTAATAGTTTTACCTTTGATGGTGTCACCACGCGTTTCAAGCATGCTTTGTGCAAAATAAACAGTTCCATATCCTGTTGCTTCAGGACGAATTAAAGAGCCTCCCCAAGACATTCCTTTACCTGTTAGTACACCTGTAAATTCATTTCTTAATTTTTTATACATTCCAAATAAATAACCTATCTCTCTACCTCCAACTCCAATATCTCCTGCAGGAATATCAGTATTTGGACCAATATGACGAAATAGTTCGCTCATAAAACTTTGGCAAAAACGCATAATTTCAACATCCGATTTTCCTTTAGGATCAAAATCCGAACCTCCTTTACCCCCACCCATTGGTAATGTGGTTAATGCATTTTTGTAAACTTGCTCAAAAGCTAAAAATTTAAGAATACTTAAATTTACCGTAGGATGAAAACGCAAACCTCCTTTATATGGTCCAATAGCTGAATTCATTTCAATTCTATACCCTCTATTAACCATTATTTCTCCAGAATCGTTAATCCAAGGAACTCTGAACATTAATACTCTTTCAGGCTCAACCATTCTAGTTAAAATTTGCTTTCCGTTATAAATCTCATTACTAAGAATAAAAGGAACAACCGTTTCAGCTACTTCTTCTACCGCTTGCAAATACTCAGGTTCATGTGGATTTCGTTTCTTAACTAAATCCATAAATTTTTTTAATTCTAGTTTTGTTGTTTCCGGTTCCATAACTTCTGATTCCATAATTTAAAGGTCAATTTTATGTTTATAATATATTTCCTATAAAATTAAAGTAATTTTTTAATAAAAACCATTAAAATTTAATTTTTTTATTATTAAACTTTCCTTATTTACAACGTTTTCGATACACTTTTTTTTATATATTCTCTCGGCCTAAATTAAACACTGAGTTTCATAAAAAAAAAGGATATTAAGCAATTGTCTTTACAACCTTATTTTCAAAATAAAATTGTTTAAATTTGCAACCTAATTTTATATATAAATGTTAGATAAAGTAACGAAATTGATTGGTGAAGTAAAAGCATTTAATGCAACTACCAAAGATGAAATTGAAATTTTTAGAATTAAATTCTTAGGGAAAAAAGGAGTTTTAAATGATTTATTTGCTGAATTTAAAAATGTTGCTCCAAAAGAAAGAAAAGACTTTGGAAAAGCATTAAATACGTTAAAAAATTTAGCTCAGGAAAAAGTAGTGCGGCTGAAAGATTTTTTAGAAAGTGAAAATAATCAAAAAGGTATCTACGGAGATTTAACACGTCCTTCTGACCCTATTGAATTAGGATCCAGACATCCAATATCATTGGTTAGAAATAAAATTATTGATGTTTTTTCTCGTATTGGTTTTACTGTTTCAGAAGGCCCCGAAATTGAAGATGATTGGCATAATTTTACGGCCCTTAACTTACCCGAATATCACCCGGCACGTGATATGCAGGACACATTTTTTATCGAAAAAAATCCTGATATTTTATTAAGAACTCACACATCATCGGTTCAGGTTCGCTATATGGAAAATAACAAACCACCTATTAGAACCATATCTCCCGGTCGCGTATTTAGAAATGAAGATATTTCGGCGAGAGCTCACTGTATTTTTCATCAGGTTGAAGGGTTATATATTGATACCGATGTTTCTTTTGCTGACTTAAAACAAACCTTATTGTATTTTACAAAAGAAATGTTTGGAAAATCAAAAATACGCTTACGTCCATCTTATTTTCCATTTACAGAGCCAAGTGCTGAAGTAGATATTTATTGGGGTTTAGAAACTGAAACCGATTATAAAATTACCAAAGGAACTGGTTGGCTGGAAATTATGGGTTGTGGTATGGTTGATCCCAATGTTTTAAAAAACGCTAATATTGATCCTGAAGTGTATTCTGGCTATGCCTTTGGAATGGGTATTGAACGTATAGCAATGCTACTATACCAAATTCCTGATATTAGAATGTTTTACGAAAATGATGTGAGATTTTTAGAGCAATTCAAATCCGTTTTATAAACATCAATTCCCTCACTTATAAGTATTTTTTTAATTAAAGTATTATGAAGAAAGATATTCAAATACCTGAGGTAACTGATATTTTTATGGCAATTGTTAAGGAATACAATAGTGAATTTCAATGTGATGATTGGAATGTTTATATTATTAATAATAAAAACGTTGCAATAGAGTTGGTATTAATTGTTTCTAAAGGATATGATAAAGCTACCCAAATTGAAACAGCTATTTTGAGGCATAAAATTGAGAAACTTCCTGCTAAATCTTACGCAAAAGTTGAACTATTACTTAATGATGTAACAAAGCTTTCCAATGTTTTTGATGTTACTTTTTTTAATAAAAATCTAATGCACGACAAAAAATTTTTATTTGAAAAAGGCTCTATTAAAGAAAGCGCTTTGTGTACCATTCCTTTGCTAAACAGACGTGGTATTTTGATAAAATAAACACTTTAGTAATTATTTTTGTCTTGTTTTAATAAATACTTGTTTATTATTTCTACTATGGTTTTTTTATTTATAGGTTTTGAAATAAAATCATCACACCCTGCTAAAGATGCTTTTTCTATCTCATTAGGAGTTGAATAAGCAGTTTGGGCAATTATAGGTAACTCAGGTAAAAATTCTTTTATTTGTTTTGTTGCTTCATATCCATTTAAGACAGGCATTTTCACATCCATTAAAACTAAATTAATCTTGGTATTATTTTTACATAAATCTACGGCTTCTCGCCCATTTTTTGCATGTAAAATGGTACACGGTAATTTTATTTTATCAATCAATACTATTTCTATAAACAAATAATTTACCTCTTCATCTTCAGCTACTAAAATAGTATATTTTGAGGGCTTTATCTTAACCTCTGAAGTTGTTTCTTTTACCTTAATATTTTTATGTTGTTTAGCTGGTTTATAAGGAATAGAAATGAAAAATGTAGATCCTACTCCCTTTTTAGATTGTACTGAAATTTCTCCTCCTAGTAATTCTGTATTTTCTTTAGCAATAGACAACCCTAAACCAAGACCTCCTATTTTTTTTGATAGTTTGTGGTCTCCTTGAGAAAAACGATCAAAAATACGCTTTTGATTTTTTGAATCTATCCCTGCACCTGTATCTTTCACATAAATTTTCAATATTTCATTTTCTAAGTAATAACCAATCTCAATAAATCCTTTATTTGTAAATTTTAAAGCGTTTTCTATTAAATTACTTAAAATTTTAATCAATTTAGTTTTGTCAATAAGAATGGTGCTTTTTACATTTGAAAGAGGCTTTTTAAGGTATAGTGGTGTGTTATTTTCTTTTGCTTTGATGTCAAAAACAGAAAATAATTCTAACAAAACATCGTTTAAACAAACTTTAGTTTCTATTACTTTTACTTGTTTCGTTCCTAATTTTGAAATTTCTAAAATATCATCAATAATTTGTAATAATTGTTTCCCACTATTTTGAATTATATTTATAAAATATTTTCTTTTTGCTTCGGTTATATTTTCTTCGGTTAGCATTTCAGAAAATCCGATAATACCATTCATTGGAGTTCGTATCTCATGAGACATATTATTTAAAAACTCTGTTTTTAAACGATTTCCTTCTTCAGCCTCCTTTTTTGCTTTTAATAGTTCTTGTTCTATTTGTTTTCTCTCTGTAATATCTTGAATTGTTCCTACAAAATTTGTAGGCTCTCCATCTTTATAAATTACTTCTCCCAACCCATGAATCCACTTCATTTTTTTGGTTTTTTTTGTTATAATTCTATACTCCAAATCAAATTTTTCACCTTTTTTAATACAGTTTTCTAGTACTTTTTGATTATTTTGAGCATCATCAGGATGGGTAATTTCTCTCCAAACAGTAAATGTTTTTTCCCCTAAATTAAACTCTGTTATGGTATCAAAATTGTTTGATGTTTTAGCAAGCATTGTTTTTAAATTCAAATTAAAGCTTCCTATTTTAGCTATTTTTTGAGCTTCTATTAAATTACTTTCACTTTCTTTTAGGGTTAGCATTGTTTTTTTGCCATCTGTTATATCTTCTTTTATACCTAAAAAATTTATAATCTTGTTATTTACATCTTTTATTGGAGTTATAGTTGCTTGCTCCCAAAAAACTTTTCCTTTTTTAGATTTATTACGAAAAACTCCTTTCCACGCATTTCCACTTTTAATTACTTGCCACATTTTAGCATAAAACTCTTTAGAATGATAATTTGTTTTTAAAATTCTTAGGTTTTTTCCTAGAACTTCTATAGCTGTATAGCCTGTAATCTCAGTAAATTTAGGATTGGTATATTCTATATTTCCATCTGTATCTGTAATAACAATTGTACTGGAACTTTGATTAACAGCAATAGACAGTTTTCTGTTTTCCCTTTCTTTTCTTTCTGCTTTTTCTTTAGCAATTTTTAACTCTTCAAGTTGAAGAATGATCTTATTTTTTATTTTGAAAAATGAAATTGTAGATATTGTAATAATTATAACAATTAAAATATTAATAATACCCAATAATATATAGCTGTTAATTTCATACTTCTTTATCTCTTGTTCAATTCTTTTTTGATACATCACAAAAAAATCTTCAATAGGTTCCAATATCTTAGTTTTATCTTCTTGATATTTGTCATCAAATATAATGGTACGTGCTAAAAATAAATTAGGTGTCTTTTTTACTGTAAAATTTCCTGTGCCATCATCAAATAAACCATCAAAAGCATTGATTGCTTTTTTTTCTGTATACGATAAGTTATTAATATTTTGAAAACTTAACTCTAGTTTATCAACTTCTTCTTTTAAAAAATCAAATTTTGAAACACTGTCTTTCCAGGAAATAATTCTTCCATTAGACCATGGTTTTTTTCCATTTAAAACACCTATAACTTCCCAGTACTTCTTTTTCCAAATACTATCTCCAGTTAAAACATAAGTTCTTGAATACTGTGTTAGGTTATTAGAAGATTTTCTTAATTTACTAGCTATTGCATGTGATTTTAATTTGATTTCGTTATGGTTTTTAACATGAGTTTTATTTTGAAATAATAAAAGTGTAAGAACGCTTAAAACAATTAACAATGTAATTAAGGCAACATGAATTGTTGTGAATAATCTTTTTAAATTCATTTTTTTCATTACTAGTATATCTTCTGTAAGAATAGCGCTTATAAAGTTTCTTTTAATATAAAACTTTATTAATAATGTCAAAAAACTCTTTCTTATCTATTGGTTTTGAAATAAAATCTGTACAACCAGCTAAAAATGCCTTTTCTTTATCTTGTTCAGTTGAATATGCTGTTTGGGCGACAATAGGTACTGTGACATTAAATTTTCGTATTTGCTCTGTTGCTTTAAAACCATTTAAAACAGGCATTTTTAAATCCATTAATACAAGATCAACTGTTGTATTATTTTTACAAAAATCAACAGCTTCTTTTCCATTTTTTGCATGAAAAATGTCACAATTTAATTTCATAACATCCTTTAACATTGTCTCAAGGTACATATAATTTACTTCTTCATCTTCAGTTATTAGTATAACACATTTTCCCTGTGATTTTTCTGTTGTATCATTTTTAAAAACTGGTTTGTATGGAAGAGTAACTGTAAAAGTAGCCCCTTCCATTTTTTTGGATCGTACTGTGATTGTACCTCCTAATAACTCTGTGTTTTCTTTTGCAATGGAAAGTCCCAAACCTAAGCCTCCTGTTTTTTTTGCCATTTCTTTTTCTGCCTGTGAAAAACGATCAAAAATTAATTGATGTTTTTCAGAGCTTATTCCTATTCCTGTATCTTTCACATAAATTTTTAACATTTCACTTTCTAAGTAGTAACCTATCTCAATAAACCCCTTGTTGGTGAATTTTATAGCATTTTCTAGTAAATTACTTAATATTTTATTCAGTTTTGTTTTATCTGTAATTATAGTACTTTGCTTGTCTGAAAATTCCTTTTTAAGATATAATGGTGTTTTGTTTTCTTTTGCTTTGATATCAAAAATTGAAAATAAATCTAACAATAAATCATTCAAACAAACTTTTTCATTTATTACTTTTACCTGTTTTGTTCCTAATCTAGATATTTCTAAAATATCATCAATAACTTGTAAAAGTTGATTTCCACTATTTTGAATAATATTTACAAAAGTTTGTCTTTTTGAGGTGTCTATATCTGGGTCATTCAGCATTTGTGTAAATCCTAAAATACCATTCATAGGTGTTCTTATTTCATGAGACATGTTATTTAAAAATTCAGTTTTTAAACGATCACTTTCTTCTGCTTTTTCCTTTGCTTTTATCAATTCGTTTTCTGCTTTTTTTAAAGCTGTGATATTGATAATGGAAACTAAATTTTTGCCTTTATCATTAAGCATTGTAGATTTTACTAAAACATGTAGTTTCCCTCCATCTTTTTTAACTAATTGTGTTTCATCAAAAAACTCTTTTTTACCCGAAATAATTGATATTAATTCTCTTTTTATTGTGTTAATAGATAGTTCATTATTTGTTTTTCTAATATGTGTTACAAACTCTTCAATATCATTAACTCCAAGTAGCTCTAGGGTTATTTTATTTACATTTAATATCTTAATTTTTGAAATACATTTAATTAAAAAAATAGGGTTTTCATTTAAATATTCTTTGATATCGATACCTTCTGATTTCTTTTTATTGAGCAATTTTATTGCTTCTGAAAAATCTTGTTCCCATAATGAAACCGGACTTTTATCAAATAAATTTTTAAATTTATTTTTACTCTCAATAAGTAAATTATTTTTAATAGATAATTCATCACTAAGTTTCCTTAATTCTCTATTTTTATTTTCTAAATTATTATATGCTTTTTTAATAGTAGAAATATCTGAAACCATCGCAAATGAACCTGTTCTAACATTTTTTTTATTAAAAATTGGTGAGGTTTTAAACAAACAAGCTAAACTATTTCCATTCTTGTGTATTAACTCAATTTCATAAGTTGAGGCCAACCCAGAATCTCTTAATTTAAGTTGTTTTTTAAATATTTTAGCATTTTCCTTATCTACAAAATCAAAAATGGATTTTTCTAAAATTTCATTTTCTGAATATCCTAAAATATCACACATTTTAGGGTTTATTTCAATTGTTACACCTTTTGTATTAACCATCCAAAAACCTTCATTGGCTGTTTTCAAAATAGTGTTTAACTCCTCTTCACTTTTTTTAATTAATTCAAAAGCACTATTTAAACTCTCTTCGGCTTTTTTTCTCTCGGAAATATCTCTCCAAACACAATGTATAATTTCATTTCCAGTATCATTAGAAATTGCTGTTAGTAATACTTCAACTAAAAAATTATCTCCTAACTTTTTTGTGTGCATCCATTCAAATCTATGAGTTCCATGAGCTAAAGCCATTTGCATCATTTTATTTGCTTTTTTAGTTGAATCTAATCCATCTGATTGCTGTTTTGGTGATAATTTTGAAGGGTGCAAATTTAAAAACTCTTCTTTTATATTATACCCAAGCATTTCAACAGTAGCTTGGTTACAATCAACAAAAATTCCATTTTTTATAATTAAAATTGCATCACCAGATTTTTCATACAACTCTCTAAATTTCTTTTCACTTTCTTTTATTTTATTTGTAGCCTCTATTAGTTTTTGTTCATCTATTTTACGGCTAGTAATGTCTTCTTTAACAGCTAAATAATTTATAATTTCTCCCTCATCGTTTTTTATAGGTGTAATAGTAACCTTCTCCCAAAATAAAGTTCCATTTTTAGTTTTATTTCTAAACTCTCCTGTCCATGTTTTTCCAACTGTGATAGTTTCCCACATTTTTTTGTAATATGATTTAGGTTGAATTCCTGAATTTAAAATTCTTGGATTTTGCCCTAATACTTCTTTAGTGGTATAACCTGTAAGTTCGGTGAATTTCGGATTGGTATATTCTATATTACCTTCAGTATCAGTAATAACAATCGTGTTTGCACTTTGTTCTACTGCAGTAAACAGTTTTAAATATTCTTTTTCCGATTTTTTACGTGCTGTTATATCTCTAAAAGCTGTAACTCTAAGAATTTCTTCATTATTAACACTAATGTTTCTGGCTTCAACTTCAATTGGAAAAATAGAGCCATCTTTTCTTATCCCTTCTATTTCATACGCTTGTGTATATAGGCTGATTCTATTTTTTAAAATAGTTTTATGGTATTTTTTGGGATAAATAATTTGTGTAATGTCTTTCCCGTATATCTCTTTAAGATTGTATCCAAATATTTTTTCAAACGAAAGGTTTGTATCAATAACAACACCGTTTTTATGTATTAAAATTCCTTCAAATGTAAGATCTGATAATTTCTTAAATTTTTCTTCACTTTTTTTAAGTGTATCTTCTAATTGTTTATGTATTGTTATATCACTAAGTTCTGTAACTCGAACATTTCTTCCTTTATATAACATCATTTTTGCTTGTATTCTAGCTGGAAATGTTGTCCCGTTTTTTCTCAAAGCCATTACTTCGTATGGTTCTTCATTTCCTGAAAGTATTTTATTCATCACAATCTTTCTATCTTCAGGTACAATCCATTCTGTTCCTAACCTTCCTATAGCTTCTTTATTAGTGTAGCCAAACATCTTTTGTGCTGTGCTATTTTGATCTAAACAAATTCCTTTTTCTGAAATAAAAATAGCGTTAAATGAAGCTTCTGATAAACTTCTATAACGTTCTTCGGATTCTCTTTGTTTGGTAATGTCTAAAACGGTTCCTATGGAGCATATAGGTTCACCTTTTTCATTGTAATCTGTTTTACATTTTTCAAGAAGATACTTTGTTTCTCCTGAGGTTAATAATATTCTGTGTTCTATTTTATAAGACGTTTTATTTTCTAAGGATGACAAATACGCTTCGTTTACCTTCTTTCTGTCTTCTGGGTGTACTTTTTCTAAAAAGTCATTATAAGTAGGTTTAAATTCTTGAGGTTTAAGGCCAAATATTCTATAAATTTCATCTGACCAAGTTAGTTTATTTGTTGCAATATCTAATTTCCAATACCCTAGTTTTGCAATTTTTTGTGCATCTTTTAAATTATTTTCACTTTCTCTAATTTTTTTATTTGATAATTCTAAATCTTTTATTTGAAGGTTTAATTTATTTTCATAAAGCTGTTTTTCAATAACTTGTGCTACTTTTATAGCTACTATTTGTAAAACAATTTCAATAATTTTAGTATCTTTTATTTCTTTAGTATCAAAAAGAATTATTAGACCAATTGGTACACCTGTTGAACTCCAAAGTGGGATACCAATATAGCTTTCGACATTCATTTTTACTAATAATTCGTCTTTTGGGAAAAGTGTTTGTATATTCTTGGTATAAATACAAATTTTATTGTCAACTACGTTTTCACAAGGGGTATCTGCTAGTTTATAAGTTCTATTCGGTAATAAACTCCCTTTGCCATAAAATACAATTGTTTTAACTGTATTTGGATTCTGTTTTGAGTACTCATTAATTAAAATATAATCAACATCAAATATCTCACTTAGGTATTTAGCAACTTGCTTTAAAAATTCAGACCCTTTTTCTTCATGACTTTTTTTTGTAATGTATTTTAATGTACCTTCTATAAGATTCAGTTTTTTTTTCATACCATTTGATTTGAGTATTCTCTTTTGTAAAAAATCTTTTTTATAATACCATTTAATGTGTTTTATTAACGCTTAGTCTTCAAAAAATTAGATTCTTAAATCCTATATCAAACCAATACTAAAAACAACTTTCGTTAATTATACAATTTACGAATTTAAGGAATGTAATTTATTGATATTATGATATTTATCACTATATGCAACTGTAATTTTTGAGGATTTTATAAATTTATTTTAATTTAAAATAATAAATATTATCTGTACTATTAAACCTAAATGAAGTTAAATAACCACTTTTTTTAGAATCAAATAAAACACCTAGTTCATCAAATTCAGAATTAAATTTATTTGCCTTTTGTGGAATGCCCCATTTTCCGTTTATTCTTTTAATTTTATAAATATTAAAATCACCTTCTTCTCTATACACCTTATCTACTTCTACATCACCTTTTTCATTTGTTATATAATCTATTTTATTTATTTTTCCGTCATATATATTTGACGAAAAATAAATGGTGTTTTTATCAAAAATTGTTGGATTGAAAATATCAAAATTTGGATGAGAAATAAAAACAACACCTTTCTTAACCCATTCATTACTTTTATTTCTTACAAACTCAATAATATGTACCAATTCTCTTTCATTACTAACCATAACTAATTGTTTGCCATCAGAAGAAATAAAAGGATCTGAATATGAAAAATCGTTATTACAAAAGGAAAGTTTTTTTACTTTAGAAATCTTAAAATTTTCAAAGATACCTTTATAAATAGTTAAATTATAGTACCCTCTCTTATCTGTTTTTTTAGAAATTCCTGTAAAATAAATTTCATTGTTAAAAACTGAAACTGAGCCAAAACGAAATCGTGAACCTGTAATTATTTTTTTAGGCTCAGATTGTAAATTAGAATAATAAAGATGGTGGTATTTTGTTTTATTATTTGATACATAAATTAGCCCTTTGTTATACAAATAAGGAAATACGTTTAATTCAGAATTATTTGATAAATATGTTTCAAATAGTAAAATGCTGTCTGTTTCTTGAATTAAAAAGTGTTCTTGTGCTTTAGTATAAAAAGAAAATAGTGTTAAAACTAAAAATAGTAATATTCTCATTAGAAGCAATTTATTAGTAAGAATAATCAAATATAAGAAATATCACCAATTAACAACATGAGTTCAACTTAAAAAATGTAGATAGTAAAGAAAATTATATTGATTATTAGCACTTTGCCAGGTTGAGCGCAATCGAAACCTAGTTAAAAACCTTTCGACTGTGCTCAAGGTGACATTAGAGTTTTAATTTTATATTTAAAATATTGATTATAACCAATTAAAGTGAATTTTTAAGTTGAACTCACGTTAATTATTATTTGATAATTTTCATTATTATCTCTTTTAATTTTTCTTTATTTATTGGTTTAGAAATAAATTCATCACACCCCGCTAAAAATGCCTTATTTTTCTCTTCAGTTGTTGTGTATGCTGTTTGAGCGATTATTGGTATACTTGGGTTTTGTTTTTTTATATATTTTGTAGCCTCTAACCCATCAATAATTGGCATTTTTATATCCATAAATACTACATCAATATTTGGCTGATTCTGGTAAGTATTTATAGCTTCTTTTCCGTTTTTTACATGAATTGTATTGCAATCTAATTTTAATATATCTTTTAGTAGTGTCTCAAGATATAAATAATTTACCTCCTCATCTTCAGCTATTAAAATAGTGTATTTATTTTTTATTTCTACATCATTATAAACGGGTTTATAAGGTATTTTAACAAAAAATGTAGCTCCTGCATTTATGCTAGATATTACTGAAATTTTTCCCCCCAGTAGCTCTGTATTTTCTTTTGCTATTGATAGTCCTAATCCCAAACCTCCTGCTTTTTTTGTAAGTTCTTTTTCAGCCTGAGTAAAACGTTCAAAAATTAATTGTTGCTTTTCTTTTTTTATGCCAATTCCTGTATCTTTAATATAAATTATTATGTCATTGTTCTTTTCTAAATAATAACCAAATTCAATAAACCCTTTGTTCGTGAATTTTATAGCATTTTCTAATAAATTACTTAATATTTTATTCAATTTTGTTTTATCTGTAAATACAGTGCTTTGTTTGTCTGATAAAGTCTTTTTAAGATATATTGGAGTATTATTTTCTTTTGCTTTGATATCAAAAATTGAAAATAACTCTAGTACTACATCATTTAAACAAACTTCTTCTTCATTGACTTTTACTTGTTTTGTACCTAATCTAGATATTTCAATAATATCATCAATAATATGTAATAATTGACTTCCGCTACTTTGAATAATGTTAATAAAATTATGCCTCTTTTTAGAATCTAAGTCTGGATTATTTAGTAATTGTGAAAATCCTAAAATTCCATTCATTGGAGTTCGTATTTCATGAGACATATTATTAAGAAACTCTGTTTTTAATCGGTCGCTTTCTTCTGCTTTTTCTTTAGCTTTAATAAGTTCATATTGTATTTTTTTTATTTCAGAAATATTGATTATTGAAACAATAGCAATATTTGACCCTTCAATAATATTTAACTTAATAATTACCTTAATTATTTCTCCGTTACCTTTTACAAATTCTGTTTCACTAGTATATTCTTTTTTATCTGAAGCAATTGCTAAAAGTGTATTTTTAAATGTTTCAATTGTTTTATTATTAAAAATTTTAATAAAATTTTTAATAAGCTCTTCCTTTTTCTCTATGCCCAACAATCTTAGTGTAAAATCATTTACGTTTAATATTTTTAAATTAGAGAGACACTGAATAACAAAATCTGGATTATGGTTTAAATATTCTTTAAGATTGTTGATTCCTTTTTTCTTTTTATTTAATATTAACTTTATTTCAGAAAAATCTTCTTCCCATAAAGAAACCGGACTTTTTTCAAAAAGTTTATGAAATCTATTTTTACTTTCAACAACCAATTTGTTTTTTTTAGATAATTCATTGGTTAGCAGTTTAAGTTTTTTATTTTTATTTTTCAAATACTCTTCGTTTTTCTGTATAATTTGATACGCTTTTTTAAGTTTTTTTTCATCGTTCTTTTTTTCTGTAATATCTTCTAATACTGCAAGATAATTTATAATCTCTCCTTCGTTATTTTTTAATGGGGTTATTGTTATTTGCACCCAGTATAATAATCCATCTTTTGTAAAACTATCAAATTGCCCTTTCCATATTTTACCCAATTTAATTGTATTCAATAAGTCTTTATAATTTTTTTTATTTTTAGGTTTTAAGTTTAAAACTATAGAATCCTTACGTATTACTTCTTCTGGTTTAAAACCTGTTAATTCTGTAAATTTTGGATTTGTATATTCTATATTACCTTTTAAATCTGTAATTATAACTGTATTGGCACTTTGTTCAATAGCGTTTAACAGTTTCTTGTTTTCTGCTTCAGCTTTTTTACGGTTTGAAATATCTCTAAAAGCTGTTACTCTAATAGGTTTGTTATCTTCAGAAATAATATTTCTAGCCTCTACTTCAATTGGAAAAATAGAGCCATCTTTTCTAATACCTTCTATTTCATAGGGTAAGGTGTATTTTTTAGCTCTATTTTTATAAATATTATTATGAAATTTCTCGGGATAAATTAATTTTGTTATATCATTTCCCAATACTTCTTCTCGCTTAAAACCAAACATTTTTAAAAATGATAGGTTAACATCAATAGCAATACCATTATTATGAATTAAGATTCCTTCAAAAGTAAGATTAGATAATTTTTTGAATTTTGATTCACTTTCTTCAATTTTTACTTTTACTAAATTTAAATCTTTTGTTTTTGAGCTAAGTATATTATTGTAAAGGTTTTGTTCTAAAACCTTAGAAGCTTTAATTGCTATAATTTTTAAAATATCATTAATTATTTTGGTTTCTACTATAGGTTTTGTGTCTATTAATGATATTAATCCAATCGGTTTTCCCTGAGTTCCCCACAATGTAATGCCTATAAAACTTTCAGCTTTTAATTTTTTTAATAATTTATTTTTAGGAAAAATATTAAGTACATTTTCTGGATAAATACAACTATTATTGTTAATACAGTTTTTAAAAGGTGAATTTTCAATTTCACAAATACTAGTTGGTAAAAATTTATAGTTCGTAAAATGAGAAATTATATCAATATTATTTGGTTTTTTAATATTGTATTTACCTATTAATACACTATTTATTTGAAATAAAGAAGCTAAAAAGTTTGAAACATTTTTAAAAAATTCATTGGAGGAATGAGTATCTCTATTTTGTTCAATAAACTGTAAGGTTTTATCAAGGAGTTTATACTGCATAACAATACATGTACATTAATTTTATAAATTAAAAACCTAATAATATTGTGGGTTACAACAATAGCTGGTTTTATGTAACAAAAGTAACGTACTTAGTTAACAGATTACATGATATTTATCAGGTATATGTTGTTAAAATATAGTGATTTTTTCTCCAAATTCTTTTACTTTTTCCCAATTTGTATACTCTATTTCTGTATTAGTATTTGTGGGGCCTTTAGTCATCCACATTATAAACTGAATCATTATTCTATCAAAAAAAGGATATTTTTTGTAATCTAGTTTTCCTGCAAAAACTTCAATAATTGTTGGCTTCCAATTAATAGTTTTGAAGAATTTTATTACATATGGATTGGTTTTTGGTGTATTCTTTTCTGGTTTTCTTGCCACTAAATTCACAGAAAAGAAAGCTGTTTTTATAGAATCTAGTTTTATTTTATTCGTATTGATAAATTCTATTATTTTTTTATGATGAAGGCCATAACGAATGCTAGAGCCAATAATTAACTTATTAAAAGTTGTGATATCTTCATTAAAATCATCAATTGAGAATAATGTTACGTTTTGCTTATTTGCTTTTAAAACATCTATAAGAGCATTACATATTTTTAATGTTTGCCCATCAACAGTAGCATATATAATTCCTATTTTTGATTTCATTTTAAAGGATATTTAATTTATAAAATTAATTATACTCAAATTTACAAAACCATTCATATTGTATATATGATTTATATCAAGTGAAAAAATTATACAAAAAAAACCAGTTAAAAAATAACTGGTTTTAGTTTTGTAAAAGATAATGATATTATATTAAATTACTTTAACATTTACCGCATTTAAACCTTTTTTACCTTCTTTAAGTTCAAATTCAACTACATCGCCTTCTCTAATTTCGTCAATTAAGCCCGAAATGTGTACAAAATAGTCTGTGTTTGAACCTTCTTCTGTAACAAATCCAAATCCTTTAGATTCGTTAAAAAATTTTACTGTCCCTTTTTTCATTTTTATAAATAGAATATATTAAAGTACAAAGGTAGTTTTATTTCGGTTATATATAATATTTTTTATGTATAAAAATAAATAACTTACTGTTAATCTAATTGTTCAGTTAATTTTTTAAAAATTTGTTTTGGATTTTTGTTTTGATATAACACTGCGTAAACTGCATTTATAATGGGTGTTTTAGCTTTATTTTTTTCATTTAATAAGTAAGCGCTTTTTGCAGCGTAATAGCCTTCAGCAATCATGCTCATTTCCATTATTGCACTTTTTACTGTGTAACCTTTTCCAATCATATTCCCAAACATTCTATTTCTACTAAAAACTGAATAACCTGTTACTAACAAATCACCTAAATAAGCAGAGTTATTAATATTTCGTTTCATTTTATGAACTTTTTTTATAAAACGCTTCATTTCACGAATAGAGTTTGACATTAATACTGACTGGAAATTATCTCCATAACCCAAACCGTGTGCAATACCAGCTGCAATTGCATAAATATTTTTTAGCATTGCTGCATATTCTGTACCTATAATATCATCAGAAATTTTAGTTTTAATATATCTACTTGAAATATACGTACTTAATAATTTTGCTTTTTTAAGATCTCTACACGAGATGGTTAAGTAAGATAAACGTTCCATGGCAACTTCTTCAGCATGACAAGGTCCAGCAATAACACCTATATTTTCATAAGGAATTTTGTGATTTTCATAAAAATGTTCACCTACAATTAAACCGCTTTCTGGTACAATACCCTTGATGGCTGAAAATACAATTTTAGTGGAAATATCTTCTGTTATTTTATCTAATTCTGTTTTTAAAAAAGCCGATGGTATTGCAAAAATTAAAATATCTGCATATTTTACCATTTTATTAATATCACTAGATAAATATAATTTATCAATCGTGAACTCGGCAGAGCTTAAATAATTTGGATTGTGATTGTTTTGTTTAATATAATCTACAGCACTTTGATTTCTCATATACCAACCTACTTCCTGTAAATTTTCACATAACATTTTTACAATGGCTGTTGCCCAACTTCCGCCACCAAAAACGGCAATTTTAGGGATTTTATTCATTTATAAAGTATTTAGAATTCAAATGTAAACAAACTAAGATTAAGACCAAAACATTAACGTTTAACAATTATTAAAGTGAAAATAAGTACTTTGTTTTAGTTTTAACCTTAATAAATAAACAGAAAAACTTTTGTACATTTATACGGTTAATTTTTTATACCATAATTCACTTTTGAACGCACTTAAAAAATTTTTTAAAGACACTCTTATTTATGGAATTGCTGCTGTTTTACCTCGCGTAATTAATTTTTTATTGGTTCGTGTTCATACAGATGCTTTACCTGCAAATAACTATGCTGAA
>Ga0256834_1000996_pt1 | contig 19878 bp, 18 predicted proteins | sample 4281140metaG_FD_190536 | JGI IMG/M metagenome (GOLD analysis project Ga0256834, IMG submission 190536) | Hydrothermal vent microbial communities from East Pacific Rise, Pacific Ocean - 4281-140 | ecosystem: Environmental > Aquatic > Marine > Hydrothermal vents | place: Pacific Ocean: East...
AAATTTCAATTTTAAGTCATTCATTTATAAAGGCAACACTGTGAACAGCAACAATACCAGCAGTTTCAGTTCGTAAACGGCTTTTTCCCAAAGATACAGGAATAAATTTATGTTCCAAACTTTGTTTAATTTCTTTGATAGAGAAATCACCTTCAGGACCAATTAAAACAGTAATTTTGGTTGAAGGTTTTAATACTGATTTTAATAATTTTTTATCAGTTTCTTCACAGTGAGCTATAAATAATTGTCCGTCTATACCTGATTTAATAAATTGATTAAATGTTATAGGGTTATTTAATTTAGGGAAATGAAATTTAAGTGATTGTTTTGCTGCAGAATGAATTATTTTTTTCATTCTTTCGGGTTTAACAACTTTGCGTTCAGAGTGTTCACAAATTATAGGTGTAATTTCATCAATGCCAATTTCAGTAGCTTTTTCTAAGAACCATTCAAATCTGTCATTCAATTTTGTTGGAGCAATAGCAATATGTAAATAGTAATTCCAATACTTTTTTTTGTATTCTACATTTATAATTTTCACCAAGCATTTTTTATCATTAGCAATAATAATTTCTGAGGTAAATAAGTGCCCAAAACCATTTGTAATAAATATTTTATCACTTTCTTTTTTGCGAAGTACACGAACAATATGCCTACTTTCAATTTTATCAAAAGTAAATTGTTGTGTATTAGCTGTTATTTCTGAATTGTAAAATAATTGCATTAAATTTCTTTTCTGTAAGTACAACGTTTTTTATAAATAGTTGAATTAAAATTTTTCCAAACTGCTGCAATAGCTTTGTTACTGGCAAGTTCTGGTGTTCTAATACAATTAACAATACCTTTTGGTTCAAAAGTTTTTTGATATTCTAAAAAGAGCAGTGCGTGTACACCTTTGTTATGTAGTTTTGGATGTACGCCAATCAAGTAGAAGAGAACATCTTTACTGTTTTTTTTTGCCTTCAATAGGTGAAACAATCCAAAAGGCAGTAATTTACCTTTAGCTTTTTGTAAAGCTTCAGAAAAGGAAGGCATTGTAATAGCAAATGCCACCATATTATGATCTTTATCAACAACAAATTTAATGTACTCTGGATTGATAAATGAGATATATTTTTTTTTGAAATATTCTTTTTCTATATCAGTAATTGGAACAAATGTAGGAAGGGAGGCATAACTTTCGTTAAATAAATTGAACATTTGATCTACATAAGGGAAAATATCTTTTGTTTTAGTAAAATTTAAAGGTGTAAGTTGGTAGCGTTTTTTTATGATGGTACTAATTCTTTCAAGAGGCTCCCGTTTTACATTTTTAAAAGGAAAAATACTTTCTAAATATTCTTTTTCAACCTTAAATCCTAATTTTTTAAAATGATCTTTATAATACGCATAGTTATACCATGTTATCATACTGCCAATTCGGTCAAATCCATCTGTTAAAACACCAACCTTATCAAGGTTTGAAAATCCCATAGGACCTTCCATAAATTCTAGTTTATTTTGTAAACCAATTTCATAAACTTTATCTAATAATTTTTTAGAAACTTCAATGTCATCGATAAAATCAAACCATCCAAAACGCATTTTTCTTAGCTTTTGCTTATTTAGTTCGGTATGATTTATAATTGCAGCAATTCTTCCAACAATTTCATTATTTTTAATAGCAACAAAAAACTGAGCTTCAGCATGTTCAAAAACAGGATTTATGTTTTTATCAAACGATTCTAGCTCATCATTGATGATGGGAGGAACCCAATAAGGGTTACTTTTGTATAATTTAAAAGGAAACTTAACAAATGCTTTCATCTCCTTTTTAGATGTCATTTCTTGAATAGTAATCATAAATTTTAATGCTTCTTTTTAAATAATCTCGAAAAGAAATTTCCTTTTTTTCTGCGTTTTCTTTTTTTTGTGAGTTGATCTCTAGGAGAGCTTTTAATAATTATTTCATCTGAATGTCTATCCAATCTCCAAGCAACACCAATTGAAGAATACAAAAAGGAGTAGTCTTCAAAAAAGTTTGTTCTAATAGATGCATCTAGTTGTAAATTATCTGAAAATAAATAGGCAGCTCCAGTACCAAAATGAAATTTGGGAGTTGCCATTTTCTCAAATATACCTTGATTTTCAATGAAATAAGACCATTTGTAGCTCAAGGCATAGGTCATTGTTGCTATATATGAATATTCGTTAGAATCTGATAAAATTTTATCAGCTATCAAATTAGTTATTAAAACCAATCGACTAGAAAAATCATTTTGTAGCAATACTGCAGCTTTTATACTTAATTCATTTTCTTTGAAATCTTTACCTAAAAAATTAGTATTAACACCTACAAAAGCTCCTACAGAAGGGATTAATCTTTTTTTATCAAATGCCGTTCTCTTTTTCCAACTTCTAATTTCTTTAGATTTATCGGTATATTCTTGTTGATAGAATAAATATTTGGCTCCAATAGTTAGTTGACTAATTCCATTAATAGTATAGTTTGCACCTAAAATATTATAAACTTCATCACGTTGATAAGCTACTTTTGCATTAAATTCTAATTTTTCATAGAATTTTCCATACCTAAAAAATAATTCACCACCAATGGTATTTGGTTTAGAAAAGGCTGTTTCTCTTGTACTAGTTCTATAAAATAAGCCAGTTTCAAATTGGTAAACATTGGTTCCAACACTATATGGACTCTCAGAAAAACCAGGTCTTTTAGAATTGATAATTTCAGTATATTGAGCATGAAGCATTTGAATACTGTTAAATACAATGAACAACAAAAAAACTCTTTTCATATGTTAAGTTTATTATTGTTCAAATATAAGATTTTATATAATTAAATGTTTTAGTTACCATCAAATTGTTATTTTTGGGAATTATAAAACTTTATTAAATGGGATTGTTAAAAACGATAGCAATTATAATAATTGTTTACTACGTACTTAAATTTATTAGTAGGTATATTCTACCGTTGTTTATAAAGCAGGTAGTTAATAATGTTGAGAAAAAATTTAGAGAACAGCAACAACAAAATCAACCAGCTAATGATGGCGGTAAAGTAGGAGAAACAGTAATAGCTAAAAAGCCATCAAGGCCTAAAGAAAGTAATAAAGATGTTGGAGATTATGTAGATTATGAAGATATAAACGAATAAATTTCATGAAAAATTTAATACATAAATTTTTTCCATTTGCAGTAGTAATTTTAATTTTTATTATTGTTTCAGTAGCCTATTTTTCTCCAATTTTAGAAGGGAAAAAGATATTTCAGAATGATATTAAGCAGTTCACTGGAATGGCAAAAGAAGTGAATGATTTTAGAAAAGAAAATGATGCAGAACCCTATTGGACAAATGCTGCTTTTGGAGGAATGCCAACATATAATTTAAGTGTTTTATATCCTAACAATTATATAAAAAAACTAGATAAATTACTGCGTTTTTTACCTAGGCCAGCCGACTATTTATTTCTTTACTTCTTAAGTTTTTTTATTCTTCTATTGGTCTTGAAAGTTGATTATAAGCTGGCTACATTGGGGGCTTTGGCTTTTGGATTTTCAACATATTATATTATTATTTTAGGAGTTGGTCATAATGCTAAAGCACATGCAATTGCTTATATGCCAATGGTCTTGGCGGGTATAATACTGGTTTTACAACAAAAATATTTATGGGGTTTTGTACTAACTGCCATTGCCATGTCTTTAGAAATAAATGCCAGTCATCCTCAAATGACCTATTATTTGCTGTTTATGGTATTAATTTTAGGTGTATTTTATTTAATTGATGCTTTTAAAGAAAAACAATTACCTACTTTTTTTAAAAGTGTTGCAATTTTAATGATTGCAGTTGTGCTGGCAGTAGGTACCAATGCAACCAGTTTATTGGCAACTAAAGAATATGCAACTCATAGTACACGAGGAAAAAGTGAGTTAACAATTACTCCAAACGGTTCTAGTAAAAAACCTTCAAAAGGTCTTGATAAAGAGTATATAACTCAATATAGTTATGGGATTTTAGAAACGTTTAATTTGTTTATTCCACGTTTTATGGGAGGTGGAAATTATGAAGATGTTGGTTTGGATTCCAATATTTATCAATTTTTAAAAGGAAAAACTGATCCACGTCGTGCAAAAGAGTTTGCTAAATTTGCTCCAATGTATTGGGGGAAACAACCCATAGTTGAAGCTCCAGCCTATATTGGAGCTATTTTAGTATTTTTATTTGTCTTAGGTATTTTTCTGGTGAAAGGGAAGCTAAAAAAGTGGTTGGTTGGTGCTGTTATTTTTTCAATATTATTGAGCTGGGGTAAAAATTTCAATATGTTAACCAATTTTTTTATTGATTATGTTCCCCTGTACAATAAATTTAGAGCTGTTTCTTCCATACAAGTAATAGCTGAATTAGCGATACCTTTGTTAGGGATATTGGGTTTGAAAGAATTATTTTCAACAAATAACACTTCTGAAATAAAATTAAAAGCTCTAAAAAATACGTTCTATATTGTTGGAGGATTGGCTTTAATTTTTACATTGTTAGGATCGAGTCTTTTTGCTTTTGAAGGTTTAAGAGATGCGAACTATGATACAATGGTTGCGGGTTTCTTAGATGCAATTATTGCAGATAGAAAAGCTGTCTTTTTTACAGATAGTTTAAGGTCGTTAATTCTAATCACATTATCTACAAGTATATTGTGGTTGTTTGTAAAAGAAAAATTGAATAAAAATACGACAACCGTTATTATTGCCTGTCTTATTTTATTTGACTTGGTTTCTGTTGATAGAAGATATGTAAATAATGAAGATTTTTTAAGTGCCAAAAAAGTAGATAAACCCTTTGTTGCTTCCGAGGTTGATAAAGAGATTTTAAAAGATAAAAGCTATTACAGAGTAGCTAATTTTATAGTTAATCCAATGAATGATGGCTCTACATCCTATTTTCATAAATCTATAGGAGGTTATCATGCTGCCAAACTAAGGAGATACCAAGAGTTATATGACTATCAAATTTCAAAAAATAATATTGAGGTATTGAATATGATGAATACCAAATATTTTATTTTTGAAGATGGTAGTGGGCGAGAAGCACTTCAACAAAACCCTGATGCAAATGGAAATGTTTGGTTTGTAGAAAATATAAAGGTAGTAAATAATGCCAATGAAGAAATAAGTGCGTTGGATAGTTTAAAAACCAAAACAGAAGCAGTAATTGATAAACGTTTTGTTAATGGTGATTTTAAAACAAGTTTTCCAAAAGATTCAACAGCAACAATTCAATTGGTAACTTATAAAACAAATGAGTTAACATATAAATCAAATTCTAATTCAAATCAGTTTGCCGTATTTTCTGAAATATATTATAAAGATGGATGGAATGCCTATATTGATGGAAAACAAACACCGTATTATAGAGTTAATTATGTTTTGCGCGGAATGGAAATTCCAAAAGGAAAGCATACCATTGAGTTTAAGTTTGAGCCTACTGTAATTAAAAAAGGAAATACTATTACGTTAACTTCGTATGCTTTACTTTTAATCATTTCTTTAGGGTGGTTTTTTGTAGATAAAAAGAAAAAGAATGTATAGTAAAATACCAATTAAACGTTATGAACATACGCTAAAATTTTTACAAGGTGTTTTACCAGCACCTGCTACAATTTTAGATTTGGGTGTACGAAATCCATTTTCTGAAATTATGGAGCAAAACGGGTATAAAGTTTATAATACGAATGGCGAAGATTTAGATTTGTTACCTCAAATAGTTAAAAATTACAATGTTGATGCTGTAACTGCTTTTGAAATATTTGAACATTTAGTTTCTCCATTTGATGTTTTAAGAACCATTGAAGTTTCAAAAATTATTACTACAGTTCCGTTAAATTTATGGTTTGCAAAAGCATATAGAAGTAAAACTGATATGAGAGACAGACACTATCATGAGTTTGAAGATTGGCAGTTTGACTGGTTGCTTGAAAAAGCGGGCTGGACCATAAAGAAAAAAGAAAAATGGACAAGCCCTATCAATAAAATTGGTTTTAGACCTATTTTAAGGAAATTTACACCACGCTACTACGCAGTTTACGCTGAAAAATAATTGATATGCGAATTGGAATGATTTTAGACAAAACTTTTCCACCCGATCCTAGGGTTGAAAATGAAGCAATTTCATTGATTGAGAATGGTCATGAAGTGTTTTTATTCTGTTTAAAATATTCAGAGATACAGCCTGATGAGGTGTTGAATGGAATTCAAGTTAAAAGATATAAGTCTAATAGGTTAATCTATAAATTATCTGCATTGGCTTATACAATTCCATTGTATACTTTAATTATGTCAAAAAAAATACACCGTTTTTTAATTGCTAATAAAGTTGAAGTAATTCACGTTCATGATATTCAAATTGCTGAAGCTGTTTTTAAGGCTAATAAAAGCACAAACTTAAAAGTAGTATTAGATTTGCATGAAAACAGGCCTGAAATTATGAAGTTTTATCCTCATCTAAAATCTTTTTTTGGTAAGGTTTTAATTTCTTTAAAAAGATGGAAACAAAAAGAAGAAGAATTTATAGAAAAAGCAACTACTTTGATTGTAGTAACTGAAGAGTCTAAAAATGAAATTGTAAACAGGGTAGGGAAGCTTTCAAAAGATATCGTTGTTGTACCAAATACAGTTCATAAAAATTATTATAATGAAGCGGATATAAAACAGGAAATACTTGAAAAGTATAAAGATAACTTTGTGTTGTTATATATAGGAGACACAGGTTTAAGAAGAGGTTTACAAACTGCTATTGAAAGTATTCCTGTACTAAAGGAAACTATAAAAAACTTAAAATTAGTTATTGTAGGGAGTAATTCTTCTGATACAATTTTAAAAGAACAGGTTAAGGAATTAAATATTCAAAATTTTGTAGATTTTGAAGGGTGGCAAAATGAAAATTTATTACCATCATATATTCTAGCTAGTTCAATTTGTATCTCACCTTTACATAGAAATTTACATCATGATACCACGTATGCTAATAAACTTTCCCAGTATATGAGTATTGGAAAACCACTGTTGGTTAGTAACGCTATTGCACAGGTAAATTTAATTGAAAAAGCAAAATCAGGATTAATTCATAGAGAACAAGATTCAGAAGATTTTACTGTGAAGATTTTGCAATTGTATACAGATAAAAAATTAAGAGAAAATTTGGGCAGTAATGGTGCTCAATTTATAACGGAAGAATTTTGTTGGGAAAAAACTTCTAAAAAATTAATAGATTTATATGCTAATTTAAATTTATGAAAAAAGCACTCATTATAACGTATTATTGGCCTCCTGCAGGAGGTTCTGGAGTGCAGCGCTGGTTAAAATTTGTTAAATATTTTAGAGATTTTGATATAGAACCTGTTGTTTTTACCGTTAAAAACCCTCATTATCAAATTCTAGACAAATCATTAGAAAATGAAATTCCTAAAGGAATTGAAATTTTAAAACAGTCTATTTGGGAACCAAATAATATACTATCCTTTATTGTAAAAAAGAATAACGAAACGGTAGGGTTTTTAAATCCAAATCCATCATTTTTTGGAAAATTAGTACAATATATTAGAGCCAATTATTTTATTCCCGATGCTCGTAAATTTTGGATAAAACCTTCGGTAAAATATTTAGAAAACTATTTGTCTAAAAATGAAATTGATGTAATTATTACAACAGGTCCACCACATAGTACACATTTAATTGGCTTAAAATTAAAGCAGAAATTAGCTATAAAGTGGATTGCAGATTTTAGAGATCCTTGGACTGAAATAGACTATTTTCATCAATTGCCTTTAACTAAAAAATCAATAAAAAAACATAAATATTTAGAAAAAGAAGTATTAAATAATGCTGATGCTGTTTTAGTTGTTGGTAATACAATGAAAAATAATTACAGTAAATTTAATAATAATGTAATTACTGTAACTAATGGGTTTGATAATGAAATAGGAGATACAAAGGGTATTTTAGATACAAAATTTACCATAACGCACATTGGTTTAATGAATGCAGACAGAAACCCAAAAATATTGTGGAAAGTTTTGGCTGAAATCAGTGGTGAAAATAAAGATTTCACTAAAGATTTTGAGTTGAAATTAATAGGAAAAATAGCTCCCGATGTAAGCAAAGATATTTTAGTAAATGATTTAGGTAACAGTGTTCATATAATTGATTACATTCCTCACGATAAAGTGATTGAATTTCAAAAAACATCACAATTATTATTATTGGTAGTTAACAATGTACCAAGCGCTAAGGCTATTATTACAGGTAAAGTATTTGAATATCTAATGGCTAAACGTCCAATTTTAGCAATAGCACCTACGAATGGAGATTTAGCAGAAATAGTTAAAAAAACAAATTCAGGATTTGTTATTGGTTTTGATGATGAAGTTTTATTGAAAAAAACTATCTTAGATTTGTACTCTAGATTTAAGCAACAGAATTTAGAAATTAACTCTAAAAATATTGAGCAGTTTCATAGAAGGGAGTTGACTAAAAAAGTTTCTAAAATCATAAATAGCATTACTAAATGAAAAAAATTGTAACCATATTAGGAGCTAGACCACAGTTTGTAAAAGCAGCTGTTTTAAGTAGGGTAATTTCCAAGCATAATTTTATTGAAGAAGTTATTATACATACTGGGCAGCATTACGATGTTAATATGAGTGCTATTTTTTTTAGTGAAATGGAAATCCCTACACCAAAATATAACTTAGAAATTAATGGGTTAAGTCATGGAGCAATGACGGGACAAATGTTAGCAAAAATAGAAGAAGTGTTGGCAAAAGAAAAACCTGAGGCAGTTTTAGTTTACGGTGATACAAATTCAACACTTGCAGGTGCATTGGCTGCTAAAAAAATGAATATTAAAGTTATTCATGTAGAGGCAGGGTTACGTTCTTTTAATATGAAAATGCCCGAAGAGGTAAACCGGATTTTAACAGATAGAATTTCAGATTTACTACTTTGTCCAACAAGTATAGCTATTCAAAATCTACAAAAAGAAGGATTTGAAAATTTGGATACCAAAGTAGTAAAATGTGGAGATATTATGAAAGATGCTGTAGTGTTTTACGGGAAAATTTCAGCAGAAAAATCTTCAATAATTTCAAAGTTACAATTGAAATCGAACAATTTTGTTTTAGCTACAATTCACCGCCAAGAGAATACAGACTCTATAGAGAGTTTAAAGGCTATTTTTGAAGGGCTAGAAGAAATAAATAAGCAAAAGCAAGTAGTAATACCATTGCATCCACGAACTAAAGCTATTTTAGATGCACACAATTTAAAATATAACATTACTGTAATTGACCCTGTTGGTTATTTTGACATGCTAGAATTATTAAAAAATTGCAACTTGGTAATTACTGATAGTGGTGGGCTTCAAAAAGAGGCATTTTTTAATAACAAATATTGTATAATTGCAAGAGAAGAAACAGAGTGGGGTGAATTAGTTTCAAATGGATTTGCTAAAATTGTAGGTAATAATGCAAATAAAATGATTTCTGCATTTCAAATTTTTCAAAGTTTATCTACCGATTTTGATATGGAATTATATGGAGATGAAGTAGGAGAAAAGGTGTATACTGAAATTCTTAATTTAATATAATGGGAATTGTTTTAAAACAATCTTTTGTTAATACAGCCATCCTATTTTTAGGATTTGCCATAGGAGGTGTTAACGTATTGTTTTTATATACACATTTTTTACAGGAAAATTATTTTGGATTAATTACTTTTTTATTATCAACAGCAAATATAATTTTACCATTACTTGTTTTTGGCATGCAACACACGGTAATAAAATACTACTCATCGTATAAAACTAAAACAGAAAAAGACAGTTTTTTAATAACTACACTTTTAATTCCACTTATTGTTATTATTCCTTTTGGGCTTGTAGGAACTTATTTTTATGAAACTATTTCAAATTGGCTTTCAGTAGAAAATCCTTTTATAAAAAAATATACAGGTCTTATTTTTATAATAGCCATTTTTATGGGCTATTTTGAAGTTTTTTACTCGTGGACAAAAGTTCAGTTTAACTCAATCTTTGGAAATTTTATAAAAGAAATTTTTGCACGTATTTGTGTCTCATTATTATTAGTAGCAGTTTATATGGGTTGGCTTACAAATGAACAGTTTATTTATGCAGTAGTAGTTGTTTATGGGGTACGAACATTAATAATGAAGATTTATGCACTTTATATTTATAGACCAAAGCTAATTTTTAAATTTCCATCTAATATTAAGAAGATAATTAATTTTTCATTGTATATAATTGTTGCGGGTTCAGCGGCAGGAATTTTATTAGAAATAGATAAGTTTATGATTCCTCAAATGGAGCAAATAGCACAAGTTGCATATTATTCAGTAGGTATTTATATAGCAAGTGTTATAGCAATTCCAACAAGAGCAATGCAGCAAATTACAAGTCCTATTACAGCCAAAGATATGAACGATAATAATTTAATTGAGGTTGAAAAATTATACAAAAAAACTTCTATAAATTTATTGGTAATTGGAGGGTTGTTTTTTTTACTAATTAATTTAAATATTTCTGATTTATACGAACTAATTAATAAACCTCAGTTTACAAAGGGAATATGGATTGTATTAATTATTTCTGTTGCTAAATTAATGGAGTTGGCTTTGGGTACAGCAAATGCAATTTTAGTAAATTCTAAATATTATAAAATATTTTTTTATTTATCATTAGCTATGGCAATTAGTGTAATTTTATTAAATAAATGGTTAATTAAAGCAATAGGTATTAACGGGGCAGCACTGGCTACCTTAATAGTTGTAATTGTATATAGTATTTATAAAATTGTTTACATTAAATCAAAATTAAGAATTCAGCCTTTTAGTCTAAAAACAATCAAATTATTATTGATAATTTTTGGAATATTTACGTCGTTTTATTTTTGGAATTTTAGTTTCAACCCGCTAGTAAACATAGCCCTCAAATCTTTAATTATCGTTTTTTTATATCTGGTACTTATTAAAAAAGCAACTATTTCAGAAGATATTAACGATTTGATATATAAGTATTTATATTAAAATTTATAGAAATCAAAAAACAGTTTCCAAAATAAAAGTATTTTAATTTAAAAAAATGTTTGTATGGTATATTTAACTCACCTTTTTTATGGAATAATTATGGCATATTTCGGCCTAATTTCCCCAGGAATGCTTAATATGACTGCTTTAAAAACAAGGATAGATGTTGGTAGAGCAGCAAGTGTTAAGTATGCTTTTGGAGCGGCAATTGTAGTATTAATTCAAGCAGGAATAGCATTGCTTTTTGCAGATTACTTTATTAAAAACCCTAAAGTTATTGAAGTTTTAAAAACCGTTGGAGTATTTGTGTTTTTTGCTTTGGCTGTTTTTTTCTTCTTTCTTTCTAGAAAAAAAATAGCTACAAAAGCTAAAAGTGGGACAGGTAATTTTTTTATAAAAGGTATGGCAATGTCAGCCGTTAATATGTTGGCTATTCCTTTTTATTTAGGAATAAGTATTTATTTAGCTTCAGAAAGTAAAATTATTGTAGAACAACCTTATATTTCAATATTTGTTTTAGGAGCATCCATAGGTTCATTCTTATTATTTTTTACGTACATATCTTTTGCAAAAATTATTATTAAGAAAATATCATTTATTGCGACTAACATAAACGTAATCTTAAGTTTGTTATTTTTCCTATTAGGAATTTTAACATTGATTAAGTTATTGCCTTAAATTATTTTTATATTTACGAACACAAATAATTAATTTTAATATGATTTTAGCTATTGAGAAAAACTTACACAGAGGTATTCAACTTTTAAGTAATATTTCTGATGATGAATACAGTAATACAACAATAGCGCCTTATTATTCAAGTATAGGAAGTCATATGCGACATATTCTAGATGTTTTTGATTGCATTTTTGATGGGCTGAATGAAGGTGAAATTAACCTTGTAAATAGAAAACGAAATGAATTAGCCGAAAATTACACCAAAGAAGGTTTAGCCTATTTTGATGAAATTTTGAAAAAGTTAGATGCTTTAAGAACCAAAGATTTCGATATAATTGTTAAAGTAACAGATGATTTGGGCTTAGGTATGATTACGGCAAATTTTACGTTGGCAGCCATCTTAATTCAAGCTCATAGTCATGCGATTCATCATTTTGCAAGTGTTGGTTATATTATATCTCAATTAGGAATTAGTTTACCTGATGAAGATTTTGGTTTCAATCCAACAACACCACGTGATAAAGTGGTTAGATAGGATAGGTAGCATTTAATTTTTTAATTTCTGTAAGATATTTTTTATAGCTAAAATAAAGGTTAATTAAATAGCTAAGGTTTGTATAGTTTATGTTATTTAATTTCTTATTATGAATTCCAATTTCATAAATTATTTTCCAATGATTTTTAATTGTTTTTAGAGCACTAAAATAGGTTCCTTTACTTGGGTCATAAATATGTGTAGGCTCAGAAATTATTCCGTTAATTTCTATAATTTTAAAATTTTCACCTTCTAATAATTCATCAAAATTATTATATTTAATATCAACCCTTCCATAATACCAACCTTTTATATTTTTGTTCAATTTATCTAAAATAGTTGTTAATTTCGGAGTTATTAAGTGATTTCCATTTATAAACTGAGTACCTTTTGAATGATTACCAATTACAGTTAGAATAATTTCTTCATTTTTAAAAGGAACTGTTTGTAGCTTATCTTTGTTTAATTCAGAAATTAATTCAATATAAATTTTGGCTCTTTTGTTGTTTCTAATAAGTTCTAAAAGGGTAGATTTTCCATCTCCAAGAACTGTTAAATATTTTTTTAGTGTAATTGATGTTATTGTTCCTTCTTTTTCTCCGGGAATTCTGTAATAAAAAATACCACACTCTTTTTTAAGATTGATAAACTCCTGTACTATTAAATTAATGGAGTTGTATTTTTGTATGTATTGTGAAAGTTCTTTTTCAGAATTAATTTTTTTAACTAATAACCCTCTAAAACCAACATCAGGTTTAATTATTAAAGGAAATACAATGTTTTGTGATGAAATTTTTAATAAAATGCTAGCTATTTTTGTGCCTTTTTCAATGAAAATTGTTTTTGGACTGTATTTTTTAGGAACTAGTAAAACAGTATCATATTTAGATTCTAATCCATTTCCAGAGCCTTCGATTGCAGGGTTAACTGCTGAAAAAAAACCAAAACTTCTGGATTTTACAGCCAAGTATAAAGCATAAGGAACTACAGGTATATAGAACATAAATGATGGCCAATATTCCCAGTTTGTAAACTTCTTTAAGTTACAAAACATAACTATTTACTGCTAAAAAAAGCATTCAAAAGAATACGAATTCCTAAAAAACCTATAATCATAGCTGTTATTGCAGCTAATATTCCTGTAATAAGCCATAAATAATTATTTTCTTGTTTAATAGCTTTAAAACCTATTGTGATTAAAATAGGAGCTAAAATAACTAAAGGAAATGCAATTAACTCATATTTTAAACCCCTCATCAATTCTTTTCTATCAGTTGCCATTAATAATGATTTAGTTTTAAGTGCATAAAATTTGTTTTTAATAGAGTTAAAAATAAGTGATTTATTTTAGACTAATATACTTTTCATAAATAAATACAAAAAGCTTTAACATTTGTTAAAGCTTTTTGTATAAAATCTTATTTAATGATTTTAATTTATGATATTTCAGAAATGATTGTGTTTAAAGTTTTGCTAGGTCGCATCGCTTTTTTTGTTAAATTTTCATCAAACTCATAATAACCGCCAATATTAACAGGAGCTCCTTGTGCAGCATTTAGCTCGTTAATAATTGTAGTTTCGTTATTTATCAATTCTGAAGCAATTTTAGCAAATCTCTCTTTTAAATTTAAGTCTTTATTTTGAGAAGCTAAAGCTTCAGCCCAATATGTAGCCAAATAAAAGTGACTTCCTCTATTATCTAATTCATTGACTTTACGGGAAGGAGATTTTTTGTTATCTAAGAATTTATCAGTTGCTTCATCCAAAGTTTCAGCAAAAACTAAGGCACTTGGAACATTATAGTTTTCGCCTAAATGTTCTAATGAAACAGCCAGTGCTAAAAATTCACCTAAAGAATCCCATCTTAGATGACCTTCTTTAACAAATTGTTGTACGTGTTTAGGTGCAGAACCTCCAGCTCCGGTTTCAAACAAGCCACCACCATTCATTAAAGGCACAATAGATAACATTTTGGCACTTGTGCCTAATTCAAGGATAGGGAATAAATCTGTTAAATAATCACGTAGTATGTTTCCAGTAACAGAAATAGTGTCTAGACCATCTTTAATTCTTTCCAACGTAAATTGTATGGCTGCTTCTGGATTCATAATCCTAATATCTAAACCTGTTGTATCATAATTAGGGAGATATTTATTTACCTTTTTTATTATTTGAGCATCATGTGCTCTTTCTTTATTTAACCAAAAAATAGTAGGAATATTTGTTGCTCTGGCTCTATTTACAGCAAGTTTAATCCAATCTTGTATTGGAGCATCTTTTACTTGGCACATTCTCCAAACATCTCCTTCTTCAACTACACTTTCTAATAATGTGTTTCCAGCATCATCAATTATTTTAACAGTTCCATCTTCTTTTATCTCAAAAGTTTTATCGTGTGAACCGTATTCTTCAGCTTTTTGAGCCATTAATCCTACGTTTGGTGATGTTCCCATCGTTGCAGGATCAAATGCACCATGTTTTTTGCAAAAATCTATAGTTACTTTATAAATACCAGCGTAACTACTATCAGGAATTACAGCTTTAGTATCTTGTAATTCTCCTTTAGCATTCCACATTTTTCCAGATGTGCGAATCATGGCAGGCATTGAAGCATCAATAATTACATCACTTGGTACATGAAGGTTTGTTATGCCTTTGTCTGAATTTACCATAGCAATATCAGGACCATTTTCTAAACAAGTTTTAATATCTGCTTCAATCTCAGCTTTTTTATCAGCAGGTAAATTTTGAATTTTAGTAATTAAGTCTCCAAAGCCATTATTTACATCTACGCCAAGTTCTTTTATAACTTCACTGTGCTTTTCAAAAACATCTTTAAAGAATGTGGTAACTGCAAGTCCAAAAATAATTGGGTCAGAAACTTTCATCATTGTAGCTTTCATATGTAAAGAAAATAATACATTTTTTTCTTTAGCATCTTTAATTTGTTTTTCTAAAAATGAAACTAAAGCTTTTTTACTGATAAAAGTTGCATCAATAACTTCTCCATCCAGTAGCGATAGTTTTTCTTTTAAAACAGTAACCAATCCGTTTTTATTGGTAAATTCAATTTTAACATCTCTAGCTGTTGGAACAGTTATAGATTTTTCGTTTGAGAAAAAATCACCACCATTCATTGTTGAAACATGAGTTTTAGAGTCAGCAGACCAAGCACCCATAGAATGTGGATTTTTTTTTGCATAATTTTTAACTGCTTTAGGAGCTCTTCGATCTGAATTTCCTTCACGTAAAACAGGGTTTACAGCAGAACCTTTTACTTTGTTGTACTTAAGTTGAATTTCTTTTTCTTCAGCAGTCTCAGGTTCTTCATTATAATCAGGAATTGCGTATCCTAGAGATTGTAGTTCTTTAATAGCCGCTTTTAGTTGAGGTACAGAAGCAGAGATATTGGGTAGTTTAATAATGTTAGCTTCAGGTTTTTTTACCAAATCAGCTAATTCAGCTAATGCATCTGAAACTCTTTGTTCGGGTTTTAAGTTTTCTGGAAATAATGCTAAAATTCTACCTGCTAAAGAAATGTCTTTGGTTTCAATTTTAATACCTGAAGGCTTTGTATATGCTTCAACAATTGGTAAAAATGAATAGGTAGCCAAAGCCGGAGCTTCGTCTGTTTTAGTGTAGATAATTTTGGGTGTCGTGCTCATGCTATTTGTATGTTTTTAAAATTACAATTATCATTGTTATAACTAATTGTAACATTGCTAAATTAATTTAATAAAAGTTGAACAAAGATAGTGAATAATGATGGAAAAATTGATTGCGAAAACGTTATAAATAAGGTCGTTTTTTTAGAATTATACGAAAATAAAATACCTTAATTTAAGAAAAACAAAAGCCATCATATTGATTTCTCAATATCATGGCTTTTTGCTGAAACTATTTCTCTAATAAGTCTTTAGTAAAAATTGGTTGGTAGCTTTTTGTCATTCTAGTTAAAGTACAACACTATCAACCTTTCTACCGTATCTTGTTGCTATTCTTACAAACTACAACTTCTTATTGGATAAGTAGTTTCTTTTAAAATAAAACTCAAAACTTTGTTGTAACTTAAGAAAATTACTTGCTTTAAAATTTTATTTTAAAATTTGTCTTTAAAATCATGTGTTTCCAGTTATTCATGCTAAATACTCGGGCACATTACTAATTAAAGTTTGATTTTAAAAACGATGTTCAAGAACATTTTAGAATTTGCGTTGAGTCTCTAAACTCGACCTTAAGATTTGCATCTTAAAGTTTACTCTATAGCCCCTCCGCTAATTCTTCTGTAAAAGAAGCACAGAAAAACCTATTTTCCAAATTTACAACTGTTTAGTTTTTAACAAGATATAAACTTGACTTATAAACATTTGTTAATAATAATAAACCCGTACTGAATTTCAGTACGGGTTTATATAATGTTATTTGAGAATAAATTATCCTCTTCTCTTTTCTGTAATTCTCGCTTTTTTACCTGTTAAGCCTCTAAAGTAGAAAATACGTGCTCTACGAACTTTACCATGTTTGTTAACTTCAATTTTTTGAATAGCAGGTAGGTTAATTGGAAAAATACGTTCTACACCAACAGTTCCAGACATTTTTCTAATAGTGAACGTTTCTGAAGAACCGCTTCCTCTTCGTTGTATTACAGTACCTCTAAAAAACTGTGTACGAGTTTTTTCACCTTCTCTAATTTCATAATATACTGTAATTGTGTCTCCAGCTTGAAATTGAGGAAATTCTTTTTTAGCTACAAATTCGTCTTGTACAAACTTTACTAAGTTATCCATCTTTAAATTTTTAATGGGTTTTTCAATAATCAACATTCACGATTTTCGTCAGAGGTTAATTTTGAGTGTGCAAATTTAAGAAAAAAGATTAGTCTTCCAACAAATCGGGTCTTATTTTTTTTGTCCTTTTTAAGGCTTGTTCATTCCTCCATTCATCAATTTTCGGAAAGTTACCAGATAAAAGGACTTCAGGTACTTTCAATTTTTTATACTCAGCTGGTCTTGTGTACACAGGAGGCGATAGTAGATTGTCTTGAAAAGAATCGGTTAAAGCTGAAGTTTCATCACCTAAAACACCTGGTATTAATCTTATAATAGTGTCACAGAGTACAGCAGCTCCTAATTCTCCACCACTTAAAACATAATCTCCAATTGAAATTTCTTTGGTAATAAATAGTTCTCTAACGCGTTGGTCTACACCTTTGTAATGTCCACAAAGAATTATAATATTTTTGTAGAGTGATAGCGTATTTGCTGTTTGTTGATTTAGAGTTGGTGCATCTGGAGTCATATAAATTATTTCGTCATATTGTCGCTCCAATTTTAATTTGCTAATACACTCATCTATAGGCTGAATCATTAAAACCATTCCGGCACCTCCACCGTATTGATAGTCGTCAATTTTACCATAATCATTTAATGCATATTTTCTCAAATCATGAAAATGAACCTCTACAAGATTTTTATCGATGGCTCGTTTTATTATAGAAAACTCAAACGGACTTTTAATTAATTCGGGAGAAACGGTTATAATATCAATTCGCATGTTACAAAGTTAATTGTTGTTATTTTAAAATGCTAATTCGAACTTTTTTCTTTTTTAGCTTGCTATTGTTTATTTTAGAAATGAGTGTATGAAGGGTTGAATTTTTAACGCCTACATAAGCACAATCTTGTTTTAATTCGATTACACCTAATTCTTCTTTTTTGATATTTCCTTGTTTAAAAAATAAACCGGCAATATCTCCTTTTGAAATTTTATCTTTTCTACCTCCAGAAATGTGAAGTGTTGTCCAATTGCTGTTCGTTAGCTTTTTTGTTGATTCTATTTTAATCTCTTCACTATTTTTAATAAAAATAGGCAATTCTTCATTTTTCCATTTTAAAATATAAGCAGTTCCGTTACTATGCATACGAGCAGTTCTTCCGTTTCTGTGAATAAATTCATCAGGGCGGGTAGGCAATTCATAATGAATGATAAAATCCAGTTCTGGGATGTCAATTCCTCGAGCGGCTAAATCTGTAGCAACTAGTATTTTATGTGTTTTATTTCTGAATTTAATTAATGTGCGTTCTCGGTCAATTTGTTCTAAGTCACCATAAAAACACCCATGATTTATGCTGTTTTTATGAAGAAAATCACTCACAACTTGAATACTTGTTTTAAAGTTGCAAAATATAATCCCGCTTCCTTTACTATTAACTCCTAATATTTTTTCTAAGGAATCTAATTTATCTTTTTGCTGTGAAACAACGGTTTTAATTTTTAGGGTTGTTTCTTTTCTACTTAAAAAATTTAATCTTTTTGGATTTTTGAGTTCCATAAAAGATGGGATTTTTACTTTTTGAGTTGCAGAGGTTAGTATTTTTTTCTGGACAGCAGTTAGCTTGTTTAAAATATCTTTCATTTCATCTTCAAAACCAACTTCTAATGATTTGTCAAATTCATCCAACACCAATGTTTTAATTTGTTGGGTGTCAATTGTTTCTCTGTTTATATGATCTGAAATTCTTCCGGGTGTACCAATAAGAATAGTTGGTGGATGTTTCAATTCTATTTTATCTTTTGAACCAGATCTTCCTCCATAAACTGCGGTGGCTTTGTAACCACTTCCCATTTCTCTGATAACTTGTTCTATTTGAATAGCGAGTTCTCTGGAAGGAACAAGAATTAAAACTTGTATGTTTTTAATTTTCGGATTGATATTGGCAATTATTGGTAGTAAAAAAGCCAAGGTTTTACCTGTTCCTGTAGGCGATAATAAAATGACTTCAGGATTAGAAGAAATTGCTTTTTGGGCATCTTCTTGCATTTGATTTAACTTTTCAATGCCAATTTTAGTTAGAATTTCTTGCTGATTTTTTTTGTTTATTGCCATTTGGCAAAGATATCTTAAATAAATCGAATTGGGGTTTTTAAATTATAGTTGCTTTCAGCATTCTGTTTGCACCGAAAATATCTTTTTTAAGTTTAATATTTTGAAATCCTTTTGATTTTAAAAGGGCTACTGTTTCTTTTCCCAAATATTGATTAATTTCAAAATAGATACTACCATTTTGCTTGAGATTTGTCAATGCAAAATCAGCAATTTTATCATAGAATAGCAATGGGTTTTCATTTTTTACAAATAACGCAATGTGTGGTTCATTTGCCAGTACGTTTTTTTGCATTTGTTTTTTTTCAAGTTCCCGTACATAAGGTGGATTACTAATAATGATATCAAACTTTTCATTTAATTTAGAGAAATCAAGAATATCAGCTTCAATAAATTGAATATTTACGCCATTTAGTTTTACATTTTCTTTTGCTATTTCTAAAGCTTTTGATGAGATATCCAATGCAAAAACTTTAGCATCAGGAGTATTTTTAGCTATTGAAATGGCAATACAACCGCTTCCAGTTCCAATATCTAAAATATTAATATTTGCTATATTTTTAGTGTCATTTAAAACCCAATTCACCAGTTCTTCTGTTTCAGGTCTTGGAATAAGCACATTTTTAGTTACTTTAAATGGAAGTCCGTAAAATTCTGTTTCACCAATAATGTATTGAATTGGAACACTCTTTTT
>Ga0256834_1000997_pt1 | contig 19867 bp, 29 predicted proteins | sample 4281140metaG_FD_190536 | JGI IMG/M metagenome (GOLD analysis project Ga0256834, IMG submission 190536) | Hydrothermal vent microbial communities from East Pacific Rise, Pacific Ocean - 4281-140 | ecosystem: Environmental > Aquatic > Marine > Hydrothermal vents | place: Pacific Ocean: East...
TTAAGTAAGTTGAGAATACCGATTATCGTGTATGGTTATTGTGCTAGGCATTGAATCTACTGCACACACGTTCGGTGTTGGAATTGCATCTGACGAGGGTACAATATATGCTAATGTTAATGATACATACACTCCTCCTGCAGGATGGGGAATACATCCTAGAGAAGCCGCGGAACATCACGTCACTGTTGCTCCTCGTGTGCTAGAGAAAGCACTGAGTCAGGCTAGGATGACTATGAAGGACATTGATGCAATAGCATTCTCTCAAGGTCCTGGCCTAGGCCCTGCGCTTCGTGTTGGTGCAACTGTTGCTCGTGCACTAGCTGTGAAGTACGATAAGCCTCTCGTTCCTGTTCATCACGGTGTTGCACATATAGAGATTGCGAAACTAGTGTCAGGATTCGTTGATCCACTAGTTGTGCTAATATCCGGTGGACACACGATGATTCTAGCATACTCGGATGGTTACTACAGAGTATTTGGCGAGACGTTAGACATAACCATAGGAAACTGCCTTGACATGTTTGCTCGTCACCTAGGCTTGTCCATGCCTGGCGTGCCAAAAGTTGAGGAACTCGCGAGACGTGGCAAGAACTACATACCTATGCCCTACACTGTCATAGGTCAAGATCTCTCCTTTTCAGGACTCCTGACCTACGCTCTCAAGCTTCTAAAAGAGGGCTATCCTATTGAAGATGTCTCACTTAGTCTAGTAGAGACTGCGTACTACATGCTTGCTGAAGTTACAGAAAGAGCACTGGCTGCTACAAAGAAATCGGAATTACTTGTAACAGGAGGTGTTGCAAGAAGTAAAAGACTGAGAGAAATATTCGGCATCATTGCAGAGGACTTCAATGTTAGACTAGCCTTCGTTACTGACGAGTATGCGGGAGATAATGGTGCAATGATAGCTTTCACAGGTGCGCTAGCATACAGGTGTGGAATAAGGATTGAAGTAGAAAATAGTACTATTAGACAGTGTTGGAGAATAGATACTGTACCTGTTCCATGGGTAGAACTAATCAAACGTGGCGACATTAAGCTTAAATTCGTAAAGAAGTATAGCTAACTAACGAGTGATCGTTAAGATACTGTACTTTGGCAGGAGGAGAATTTTAGACAAATTAAGAAGCATAGTGTTTGATACAGTCGAAATAAGGTTCTTAGAAGACGAGAAGGATTTTGAGAGAAACCCAGAAGCAATCCTACTACTAGACAAGGCTACAATATCCCTCTTGAGAGACTTGAGAAAAGGCAGAGTGTATAGGAAGTATCTGTCAGAGGATCTTGACGAGGTAGATTTTGCAATAATACTTACCGACGTTATTAGTAAGATAACTCTCTGCAGAGATATTGTCGTCGGTGTAGATCCTGGTGAAGAAACGTCCGGAGTTGCCATAATTCACTGTCAAGTACCGACAATACACCTGATGTTAAGTAAAGGAAAGCTAGCTAGGTTACTGAAGGCTCTCGCGGTTCTTGCAGAGGAGTCTAAGCTCAACCTCAGGGTATGTGTTGGAATTGGAAACAGGAAAAGTCCTGAACGTGATCTAACGTTGAAACTTATCTTATCGATAAGTAGAGATGTGCCAATATATCTTATAGATGAAGAACGTACAAAGTATAGACGTAGCATATATAGAACAGCGAGAAAGTTAAGAAATGTTCTTCCTGACGAGTTTGATGCTGTCGTATATGCATTATCAATAGAGGAGGGTATAAGGTTCGTGCTCTAGCATTATTCTTTAAACTGGAACTAGGGGACACAGCCTAGAATGCCCATTATTATAAAGTGCATAAGCTGTGGCTTCGTATTCTACGAGGGTAAGGAACTGAAAAGCATAGATGACGTTCTTAAAAAGTGGGACTACAGATGTCCCTGCTGCCTTAGTACATTAAAATCGAAAATCTACGGCTATAAGACGGATCTTGTACATGGCCAAGACGAAACCGAGAGCGAGTCAGACACTTCAGGAGCTGAACAGGATAGAGAAGTTACATAACGTACTTGGAGTAGCTTCTCTCGTAGTTTCCTTAGCAGCACTTTTTGTACTTGGCCTCTATGAGAGGTTACTGAGATTATTACAGTTTGGCTGGTTCTTAGCGGCATACGACCCATACATAAGATACTATCTTGCGAAACTGCTAGTTCAGGACGGAATAGCACGCGGCATGTTATGGTGGGTTAGTGGTGGGCTTGCTAAGTACTTATCTCATAGTGTTATAGAGAATTTCAGAATAATTGTACAGGGAGGACATACATACTTTACACAGTTCTGGTATCCGTACTTTGTAAACTGGGCAAAGGTACTATCTCCTGGAACGTCCCTCCTTGGTGCAATATTTTTTGAATTATTCGGAGGACTGTTTCATAACAATCTATATCAGGCAGTGATAGTGTCTCCATGCGTATTTAATGCACTGGCAGTACTATCAATTGCTTACCTGACGTGGCGTCTCTGCAGTAATAAGGAAGTAAGAAAGTGGTGTGCTTTACTTGCTGCTGTATGGGCCGGCTTGTCTATACTATTTGTGCAGCGTAGCTTATCTGGATGGTTTGATGACGTGCCATTCTTCCAGTTCTTTGCTCCACTTGGTGTAGCTCTATTTCTAGAATCCTACTACAGGAAAGGTCCCATAAGGATACTTTTCCTGATATTGTCCGCCCTAGTCAATGGCTTCACTGTGTGGATATGGGGTGCGTATGTCTATCTGTGGAACATCTATGGACTGATAGCAATAATAGTATCACTGTACGTGATACTCCGTGAACGACCAGACATTATTGACCCAAAGAGATTCTTCGTATCGTACCTAGCAGTCTATGTAGGATTTTCCTCATTCATACTAGCAACACCTAGATACGCTGTACACGCTCTAATATCAGGAACAAGTCTGGTACCTCACGTTGGCTTACTTGCAAGCATAGTAATGTTACTAGCCTACACTGTCTTAAGGCCAAAGCTTGGAACAATAAAGAAGATCGTTGGTGTAGCTTCAGTCGTTATAGCTCTCTCACTTTTCACTGGTTTTGCTCTATCAGTCACAGGTGTGCTTCCCGTCAAGGTGTTTAAGATAGGTGGAAGACTTCTAGCAATAGTAGCACCATTAGTAAGATCACCGCTCGTCCAGAGCGTAGCTGAGCACTCCTACGTCAGTCCAGGCTACGTGTACACAACCACGAGACTCATGGCTCTTGCTATTGTTCCATCGCTGGTCGCATCGATAATTCAGCCATCCTTAGCATCGATACTACTATTGACATCAACAGTATTCGCAGCCTACTTCACATCATCAATGACGTACGTGCTCATGTTAGCTGCTGTGGTATTTGTGCCAGCCGCTGTGTACTCTATAGACCTGATTACACGCCTTAGATCTAGGATTATTGCAGCTGTTCTGGCACTTGCCGTTTGTATTCTAGTTACAGTATCTGCAATACTCACAGCACAGGTTGGTGCAGCTGCCGCAAAGTCGATATATCCAACAATAATCCCAGGAGGACTGAACGACTGGATCTATAGTCTAGAGTGGCTGAAGTACAAGACTCCAATAAATGCAACAGTTCTCAGCTGGTGGGACTATGGCTACTTGACAACAGTCATAGGAAATAGAACAAGTCTTGCGGATAACTCGACAATAAACACGACACAGATAGCAACGATTGCACGATTCTTCCTTACAAGATCTTGAAAGACCTAGGCTACCCGAAGTACGTCTTAGTCTACGGTCCATATATTGTGAGAGAGTATGCTCCAAGTCCAATGATTGCGTACTGCGTAGGCATACCTGTACCCCTAGGAGACTTTCCGAAGAGTTACTGGATGGCTAGAATCGCAGGATATAACGACACATACATATACACACACTTCCTATGTGCGTACAGGATAAGGAAAGTCAGGATTGGAACCGCAATATATCAGGAAGAGGTACCCAACATAATAACATACGGAAAGTATGTAACGAGAATAGTCGTACCATGGTCTCTCAACTACACATTATACAACCTGCTTTTCAATCCACTAGTACTAATAAACTCGCCACAATGCGCTGGCTCGCCAATGTGGGTATTTGAAAAGGGAACCGTGCTAATAAGGTCAAAGAATGCGTACCAGATAACAGAGAAACTACCATTCTACGAAGGACACCTAGTACAGCCAGTACCACTACCATCGTGGATTAAACTAGTATACGAGCCCTATGGAAGAGATGTTGCAGGATGGGTATTGATATACGAAATAAACTACACTAGCCTAATGAAAACATTATCAAAATCAAAGTAATAATAAAAATTCTCAAGTTAAAGTAGAAAACTATTGTTGAGAAGTTTCTACAGTTTCTACCTGTTGTTCACTTGTCTGCTGTTTTGCTAACAGGAACTTCTCAACTACCTTATTTTTGATATCATCAGGAACTGGAAGCTGGCCCGAGAGAATCTTCATACACATCCTATATATGAAGTACCTATCATCTGGAGAATACTTTGGCGGATGAGGGTTCTCGACTTCTCCACCACAGTAAGGACAGCGGTCTTTCCTTAGCGTATAGCGTCCACACTTTTTGCATCTTCTAAGGATTGCCTGAATCATGTCAAATATACGCTATGTTATTCTAGTAAATGAAGCTTCTCCTCCTCTCTTCTTAGCCTCGTCTATTATGAAGGCTGAGACTTCTTGCAATATCTGATCCAGCAACTTTGGATCCTTTCCTGTAAGATCTATTCTATATCTTGGTGGACCCACTGCATATATCTTATACTTTATTCCCAGCTTTCCATACTTTTCCTCAATAAGCTTCTTCGCCTTTATGAGTATATCCTTTATATGATCAACACCGTCAGGTCTAAGATTTATCATTCTAATCATGCCAGATAATGTAACTTCAGGTATCTCTATATGTTCTTTAGCAACCTCAACAAGTACGTTAAATACATTATCAGGAATATCCTTAAGAATCCTTCTCACTTCATCTATATTTCCACGAGCTAATTCTTCGAATCCTTTCAACATATCTCCATAAATATCCTCAAATCTATAGCCAACTTTCTCTAGAAGCTCTGTTAAGGGTATACCAACTTTCTGAGATACTATCTCAAGAAGCTTAACTGCACGTACTGTCCTCTTCCACTTAAGGAACTTCTCTTTCTTTTCTTCGTCCCTTACTTTTCTTAACGATACGTCTACAAGCTTCCTCTTAGGGTCTACTCTTATTACTCTAAACACAGCCTTCTGACCCGGCTTCAAGTAATCCTTGATGCTGTGAAACCATGACTGAACAATTTCGTTTATTGGAGCATAAGCCTCGAGGCCACCATACTCATCAAGCATTATGTATGCTCCATGATCGATAATCTTAGTTACTGTACCGACAACAAGCTCTCCGACATCAGGTAGCTCTTTCCTAGCAATACGTACAGGGACAAGAAGCTGAGGCTCCTTCTCCTTTGACTTCTTTGAGGAACTACTCATACTCTCTCACTATTGTTGCAAGTATTTGCGCCTTTCCACCAGTGGGTACTGCTAGAACACTACCACATACTAGGCAACGCACTACTATTGATGCATGCGAGAATATTATCTGTTCATTTCCACAGTTTGGACAGCGTACACGCAGGAACTTTGACTTAGGTCTTGGAATAAGTACATCACGCCATCTCTGTGGCATAGCGTGTGGAGATGATATGGTCTGTTAAAAAGCCTTACTTAAACTAGCGAGAACTAGAGGAAGAACCTTACTTCTTGACTTCTACTAACTCAAGCCTCTTTAGTCTGCCAATGCTCCTGACCTGTATGTATCCACATACTCTGCACTGAAGTTTCACGGCTATCTTCTTTGTAGTCTTAGCAAATCTCTTCTGCTTCGGCTTTCTGCTCGATCCATAGCCTTTGCACTTTCTCTCGTATCTTCTCTGTCCTTCTGCTAGCGTTCTTCTCTTTCCGTGGTGGTATATTGATACCGAGTGCTCCGTATGTGCATTACATCTCGGACAGTATGTCCTTATTACCTTAGGGAACTTCATGACTAGCCAACCCTTAAGCTCGCTAGCTTAAAAGCTTTCACACTACTGCTGAGGATAGTGCACGTCTACAATGCCTTTTCTCTTAAGCTCATTAGCATCATCTAAGGGTAAACTCACAACATCAAACTTTGAGAAAGGACCCAGCGTGAGCATAAGTGTTGAGTGAAGTGCTGGAAACATGTCCTTGAACACCACTATCGCAAGACTTTCTGTCGGAACTTGCTGCATAACTTCCTGAACTTGCTGTGCCTTCTTCACTTCGCGTAACTTCTCGATTGTAAGTTTCTCAAATATTGATACTATCTTTCGCTCTTCACTATACAGCAATTTACGTGGAATATCCTCACCCTCAGATATTTTCTGTAAAATTTTCAGAAGTCTTCTTTGTATAAGCACAACTATCGCATTCCTAATAACTTTCAACTTCTCCTCGCTTATCTCCGAGGGATCGAGCTCCCTTATGATAGTCTCAACAAGCTCAGCATAAGAAGTTGCGAGAGGCTGTAGGAGAGTCTCGGTCTCTACTTCTCTTATTGCGAGCTTAGATAATTGGTCAAGTATTTTCTCAACTTTCATCAACAAGGCAAGCCAATCCTCTTCTTATTAAATAGATTCCTAGAAACGTCGGGACCTTAACGGGTTCGTCAAGACGCACATCAACAGTGTATCCCATGATGTTTGGCGCATCTACTTTCCTTAGAAATAGTATTTTAAGCATGCCCTTCCTGAAGTTGCGAGGAATAGCTAACTTCAGAACATGTTCTGCTCCTTGTTCAAGATCCAGTCTAGACACCTGAGCTACTCTTAGACCTGTCTTGCCGTGTAGTGAGTTTGGTATACGTATGAGTCTCTTAACGTCTAATGTGACAACCTCGTCTACGTTTATCTTAAGTTCCTGTTCAATACTCAATTTTTTCAACTTCTCTAACTGAGCTTTTCTTAACTTTCTCAACTTAAATGTTCTATCTTTTATGTCTTGAAGCTCCTTATCATCAAGAAGCTTCTCGATAGCTCTCCAAATTCTTCCACCAATGCCCGGCATACCAGGAGCAGGTATGAATCTGCCCTTCATATCAACATACCTAGAAACATCAAACAGCCTAGCATGTAGAAATTCAACAATTTCTCTCCTCTCCTCCTGTCCAAGCTCTTTAACAACATCAGATTCTACATGAACATGAAAACCTCTATGACCAGAAAATGTTATACGTAACTCATTTTTCCCAATTCCAAACTCATGCTCTAGAACATCAATAAGTTTCAAAGTTTCCTGAACAGCATCTTCTAGACACTCTACAGTTATGACTCCTACATTCTTTGCAACTTCACAGTTCTGAGTATTCAAATGATCAGCATCTATATCAAATACAAGATCCGCACCTTTCCAGCCTTTAGCTTCCATAGAAGGATCATTAGGTCTCTCATAGTATGCAGTGCTGTAATATATGTGTCCTGGAACTTTTTGCAGTATGAATTTTGTTAAGTCTTCTATAGTCTTAAATGCTAGATGTCTAATCATTACTTCCTTGTCCAGGGGCTGTATAGCAATCTCTCTCTGCTCTATAGAAGGTACAATGAGTGGCTCGTCAGGATTCTTATAGTATAGTTTGAAGAGTGTTCTTAGTAGTCTTACTTCACTACTTAGTTTTGATGTAGAGTTCGTGTTAGGACACATTAGAATCTACTATTAGTCTAGCATTGGTGCTATATAGTATGTCAGTTTGCCACCCATTGGAATTTCAAATGTTAGTGCAATTGGTTTAGATGTTGCGAATTCTATTACTGCAATATCGCTAACTCTGTATGCTTTTGATACAATATCTGCAAGATAGTCTAGGCTATATCTTGCAGCTGCTGGCTCTTTCAGGTCATACTCGAACATGGCCTCGCTTTCTCTCTCGAACTTTACCTCTAGGTCTCCTCTATCGCTCGAGGCAGTTATGTAGAGACCATCTTCCTTTGCTTCAAATTTCACGGAGTCTGCAAGTATATCAGCATCCTTCATGGCTTCTCTCAGGGCGTCACTTGCGACTTTTGCTGTTACGGTGAACACGACCTTAGGTGTTGGTAGCTGCTCTACAGGCACGTCAATTATTGGTAACATTACTGCACGTGTTGCCTTTCCAATTAGCTTAACCTTGAGCTTACCCTCAGCTACCTCTAGGGCAATTCTATCGCCCTTCTTTACCCTCTTCAGAATCTTCTTTAGATCACTGAAGTTGACTCCTACCCTAACCTCTTCAGGAAGGTCTGATGGATACTCCTCAAATGCTTCACGTGGTATGAAGAGGTCTATTAGAGCACTTCTCGACGAGTCTATTGCACGTAGTTTTAGCCCCTCGTTAGTTATAGTGAAAGCCGCCTCTTCCAATAGTACAGCTATCGATTCTACAATGTACACAAACTCCTTAGCATCCGAGTAGAGCATCTTTATTGGCGTGGACATCGAGAAATGGTCTCATCGCGATATTTTATTTCCTTGGCCTTAGATAGTCGATATTGCGGGAGTAATTAAGTTGCTTCGTTCTTTTCTCTCTGTTACTCGTACTCTCTCCAAGTGTATCCACATCTAGTACACTTGTAGAATCTTGTTGGAGGCTCGTCTGCTGCACGTGTCTGCTGGATCCAGTAGTATGCCTCTTCGTTGCCACACTTTGGACATATGACTCTTGTCTTTGGTAGCTGCTGCGTCTCCTCCTTTATGACCACTGGCGTATCTGTGGGCTTTCTCTCTATTACAGTCTTTACTGATAGTGACACTCCTGTAGCATCCTCCTCGTATCCGCACTTTGGACATTTCAGGACGCTCTTGTTCTGAACCTTGACAGGTCGCATTAGAGTCCTGCACTTTGGACAGAACTTTAGTGACATTGCCAATCATCTACATTAGAAACGCTTATAAGTCAATCGTCGTCGCGTGGGTGGGGGACAAGTTGGTCAGCGTCAAGGATGTACCTGCAGATAGGCTGATAGCGCGCCTAGCGGAGTACCTGAAGACTTTACCTCAGGTTAAGCCGCCTCCCTGGGCTATATTCGTGAAGACTGGAGCAAACAAGGAGAGACCACCAATGCAGAGCGACTGGTGGTACTATCGTGCAGCTGCAATACTCAGGAAGCTTTATCTATACGGACCTGTAGGAATTGAAAGACTCAGAACAGCCTTTGGCTATAGAGCAAAGATAGGCTCAGGTTACAAGCCGGAGAGATTCAGAAAGGCAGGAGGTGCAATAATAAGAAAGATACTACAGCAACTTGAGGCTGCTGGTCTAGTGAGGAAGGTGCCAAAGAAAGGCAGGGAGCTCACACCTGAAGGAAGAAGATTACTCGATAAGCTTGCTTACGAGATTCTGAAGGAGATGGTTAAGGAAAGACCTGAGCTAATGAAATACCTAGTACCAAAGCCTGCATCACAGCCCACTTCTGGCTCAAGCTCCTAAGTCGTTAATGAAAGGTTAAATACTCACTATCTTCTTCTCACAACAAGATCAGACATGGCGTACGTACCATCAGACGAGGTTCCTAGCAGGGACACTGCTCTCACAGACGAGGAACTTGAAGAAATAAAGAAACGTAAAATGATGGAACTTCAGAAGAGGCTAGAAGAAGAGCGTAGACGTGCAGAACTTGCTGCGCAAAGGCGTGCAATTCTCAACGTGATTCTCACACCCGAGGCACGTGCAAGACTTGACAACCTTAGACTGGTAAAGCCTGAGCTTGTTGAAGCACTGGAGAATCAGTTAATTGCACTTGCACAATCAGGTAGGATTAAGGTGCCTATAACAGACGAGGAACTGAAGAGAATACTAGAAGAGATCTACAGGAGAACACACCGTGAGATCAGGATCCGCTTCAAGTAAACTAAACTTTATAATATCGGCCTAGAGGGGAAGCAGACAGTATGGCACGCAATAAGCCACTCGGAAAGAAGCTAAGACTAGCCTCTGCACTGAAGTCTAATAGACTTCCTCCTCCCTGGGTTATTGTAAAAACTAAGAGAAGAGTAACGTACTCGCCTGCTAAGAGACACTGGAGAAGAGTTAAGCTTAAAGCATAAGATATTAAGCGTGGTAGACCATGTCTCAGTCAGGTAAGGTAGTTCTAGAACGCATATACACAATAAACCTTAGAAGAACTAGAGAAGTATCTAGAACAAAGAGAGCGCCATACGCAATTAGGCTAATCAGGAAATTCGTTGCAAGACACATGCATGTTGAACCTTCGCAAGTGAAGATACATAATGAGGTTAACGAGAAGATTTGGGAGAGAAGTATCGAGAAGCCACCAAGAAGAATAAAGGTACGTGTAGTAAAGTACGAAGATGGCACAGTATGGGTCTACTTATACAAGGAAGAGAAGCCTCAGGAGAAGCCCACCGAGGAGGCGAAGGCACAGCAATAATGACTTAAAAAATTAGGAAAAGATCACCTACCTAGCATTCACGATGGCGCGTAGATACGAGGTAGTTCCTATATCAATCTACGGTTCTCCTATAATTGGTGCATACATATTTACTAATAACAAGTACACATTCATTCCTCCTGAAGCTCCTCAAAAACTTGATAACATAATAAAGTCTGCACTTGATACAGAAATTGTTAGAATAACAATAGGAAAATCACCTCTCGTTGGCATCTTTATAGCAGGTAATGATAATGGAATAATTGTACCGGAAATGATAACAGAAGACGAGCTTAGCATACTAAAATCTCTAAAGGATATAAACATAGCAGTCATAAAGACTAAATACACAGCAATAAATAATCTTATACTGACAAATGATAAGTACACCTTAGTGTCACCAATTTTAGAAAAAGAGAATATAAAAATAATACAGGACACGTTAGGGACAGAAGTTGTAGTTGATACTATATGTGACTCTTACCTAGTAGGATCATTAGCTGTTGCAAATAGTAGGGGAGTACTTGTTAGTGCAGATGCAAAAGAAGATGACATTAAGAAACTTAGAGATATATTCAAGTTACCTGTAGACGTTGGTACAGTTAATCGTGGAAGAACAATGATTAGAAGTGGACTTGTCGCTAACGATAAGGGTGCACTTGTAGGAGACGATACTACAGGTTTTGAAATTGTGCGCATAATACAGGTTCTTGGTTACGAATAAGGTAGTATTCTTTATTTTCAACTTATTCTAGTAATTGCGATATGAACCATTCTTTTCTGAAAGGTATCAAATCTTCGTATCGCTGACCTACGCCTAGGAAGTAGATCGGCTTCTTTAACACTACAAGGAATGTTAGTATAGAACCTCCTTTTGGATACGCGTCAACTTTCGTTATTATTAATCCATCTATGTTAACATATTTTGAATAAGTTTTCGCAACTTCTAAGGCTTCATTCCCTAATAATGCGTCCGCGACAAATATTGACAGATCAGGTTCTGCTACTCTGTAAATTTTTCTTAATTCGTCCATTAGATTTACATCTGTGTGCATTCTACCTGCAGTGTCTATTAAGACGAAATCGATTCCTTTAGACTCGGCATGAGCTATGGCATCGTGTATTACTGCTGCCGGGTCTGCGCCATACCTGTGTTTTATTACTCTTATTCCAAGTCTTTTACCATGTTCTTCTAACTGTTCTATAGCTCCTGCTCGGAAGGTATCGGCTGCAGCAAATACAACACTATATCCAAGTTTCTGTAATAGATAGCCGATTTTTGCTATTGTTGTTGTTTTACCGTATCCATTAGGTCCTAGAAATAGTAACACTACTGGACTTCTTTCTTCATGAATTTTCTTAACAAGCTCGACAAAGTCTACGTCAGGAACATCTTCAATTGTTTTTAGAAGGGCTCTCTTTATTGCTTCTCTTATTATTTTCTCTTTGTCTGCTCCAAATCTTGGAATTTTCAGAGATAGAAGCTCCTGTTTAACATTCTCAGTTATAAGTTCTGAAACTTCTACAGCAACGTCGCATTCTACTAACTTTACGAATAAGTCTTCGCACAATTTTGTTACCTTGTCCTCACTAAGTTTTGTGTATGCGATAGCCTCAGTTACACGTTGTGCAATTCTTGCAAATATTCCAGGTTTCTTCTCCTCAACCTCGGGTACTGGCTGTTGTACCTGCGTGGATATTGCTGGTTTTTCGACTGCCTCCTTTTCAGGTGCCTTAACTTCGACCTTGATCTCGACTCTGGGTGCTGTAGTCTCTACTTGGGTAGTTTCTTGTTGTGAGACTTCAGTAACTTGTTCTGTGACTGTTTGTACAGAAGTAGTCTGTGGGGTAGGTTTCTCTTCCTTCTCCTCTCCCTTGAAGAACGAGAGTATGCTCTGTGTAAAGCTCTTGAAGGCTTCTTTTAGCTTCTTGAACATTTGAGCGAGTTAGAGAGAAGGGGTGTTATAAGGAGAAGCCTAAGCTTTGGCTTCGCCCTTTGCTTCTGCTCTCTTTGCCTCGGCTGCTGAGGAGTATATCACTGCCAACAACTGTCTTAGGTATTCTACTCGTCTAAGGGTCTCGGCAAGTCTTAGCTCAAGTCTTGATTTGACGTCTTCTAGCTCCTTTATTTTCTTGTCAATAAAATCAAGTGCCGAGTTTGGACTCATTTCCACAACATACTGAGAGCCAACCCTGACGAGGATCTTCTCGGCCGTGTCTACCTTGACTTTAAGGAATATTCCTCCGCCAATAGCTGCGTAACTATCCTCTAGTTTCTGTCCGTCTGCAAGCATTTTTACGAGGTTTCTAGCAGCCTTAAGCTCGTTTATTGAAGTTGTTAGAATTGCTATGTCCTGTCTTATAGCTTGTGCAAGTCCTTCAAGAGCCTCAAGCTCCTCTACTATTCTCGCAAGATCTTGCTCTGTTATTACTATTCTCTGAGGAGCACGTTCGGCCATTGACATAGTTTCACTCATTTAGAACTTTACAACCTTATCAAGAGCCACCAGCTGTTGTATTTCTGGTTTAGCTTCCTCTGGACTTATCTGCCTTATCTCGAGTATTCTAATGAACTGTCTTGGAAGTTTATGCCTGCTTCCTAGTAGAGAGTATACGCGCTCAATTACCTCAGGTACCTTTGTTGCAGTTAAGTCTATTCTGAATTTCTGCCACTGGTTCTTTATTCGCATCATTCCGATTACTCTATATACTTTGACACTCATTTCGTAGCTGAGCCACAGTGTCAGATTATTAAGTTTGCGATAAGGCCGCAGTAACGCTTTATAGATTAGGTCATCGCTACCTACCGCAACAGAGAATGAGCAAGGCTGTCCTGAGCAAGCAAGCTGCAGTACTGCAGGAAGTAAAGAAGAGAACGCCTAGTAAGGTGCGGGCTATAGTTGACAAGCTTGTGCACTACTTTAAACTAATGATTTGGATACTCTCATCAGCGCAGAAGCCTACGAGAGATCAGCTTAGGACAAGCTCGAGAATGACCTTGATTATGATCCTGACCGTGGGAACGTACGCTTTCGTGTTCTCTCTCTTGAGATATGTAGTGTTTGGAGGACACTTTGTCTCGCTGCCCTATCCCTACAATTTTGTGCTTGTTGGAGTGACTGCAGGTGCCTTGGTTGGACTTGGAGTCTATCTGTACTGGTCTATTGGAAAGGCTGTTAAATCTAGGAAAGGCAAGTAGGACACGAACATCATGAGCGAGAACACGACAACAGTACAGACGCCAGAGAGGAAACCCGAGTCTAAGCCCTGCTACTTCATAGCCGTGAGAACAGTAGGAGGACAAGAGTACAATGTTGCTCTAATAATGAAGGCGAGAATAGAGAGCAAGAACATTAACATACCAGCAATAGTTGTCCTTCCACGTCTCAAGGGTCTAGTATTTGCTGAGACGCCATTTCCACATATTGTGCAGAATGTCATCGCAGGAATAAAGCACTGTAAGGGAATACTCAGAGGCAAGGTTCTAGCAGACGAGCTTCTGAAGGTAGTATACAAGCCAATTGAGATTAGAGTTGGCGACATTGTCGAGATAGTATCAGGACCCTTCAGAGGCTCTAAGGGCAGAGTCACGGACATTGACCTAGAGGAGGATCGCGTAACGATAGAGATTCTTGATGCTGCTTCGCCAATGCCAATAACATTAAGAATAAAAGATGTCCGCGTCATAGAGCGCAAGCAAGGTGAGCAGTAACATGGTGAAGAAGGTACTCAGAATACAAGTCACGCCCGGTAAGGCAAATCCAGCATCTCTCAAACCTCTTCAGGATGCTGGATTTGACATAAATAAGATAGTACAGGAAATAAACGAGAAGACAAAGCCGTTGACAAAGTACAGGATACAGAACCTGTACGTTGAGATAGAGTACGATCCTGACAGAAAGACCTATGTCATAAAGCCAGAGTGGCCACCCATAGGTGACCTCTTGATTAGGGCAGTAGGGAAGGAGGATGGTGCGCATCAGGCAGCGCCTAAGGAAGTTATTGGAAACCTGTCTATAGAGGAAGTTGCCGAAATTGCATACATAAAGTTCGACGAGTTACGAAGTTACACGTTCAAGGCAGCACTAAAACAGGTCCTAAGCACCTGCAAGTGCGTTGGCATTCTCGTTGAAGGCAAAGACCCCAAGGAGGTGATAAAGCTTGTTGATCAAGGTGCGTACGATGAAGTGATAAAGAAGTACGAAGAGAAGCTAAGAGCAGAAGGTCGTCTCTAGGCCCGGTAATAGACAACTTTAAAAGTAAACAGTAATCGCACAATTAGCGATGTTTAACTTGGACGAAATTATACGAGCAGTAGAGGAGGCCAAAAGAATAGCTAAGAAGAGAAGGTTCATTCAGAGTGTCGACATAATAGTAAAGCTGAGAGACGTTGATCCGAAGAAGCGTCCTGACGATAGAATAAACATAACTGTGCCTCTGCCTCATCCAATACCTAACAAGGTACCGAAGATCTGTGTAATAGCATCTGGTGCAGCTGTAGTAGCTGCACGTGAAGCAAAAGCCGACACAATACTCACGAAAGAAGATCTCGAAAAACTTGCAGGAAACAAGAAGGCTATCAAGAAGCTAGCTCAGGAACACGACTTCTTTGTAGCTACACCAGACATGATGGTGTTGGTAGGTAAGATCATGGGTCCAATACTTGGACCTAGAGGCAAGATGCCTGAGGTAGTACCACCTAACGTTGACATAAAGACTGTGATAGAGCGTCTCAGAAGAAGCACAAGAGTCAGAGTAAAAGATCAGCCACAGTTCATGACAAGAGTAGGAAGTGAAATAATGGACAGCAAGGACATCGCAGAGAATATTGTTGCAGTACTAGAAGAGGTCATGCGTAGGAAATATCCTAGAGAAAAGATTGAGTGGACAAAAGTAAAACTTACAATGGGTCCCCCAGTCGAGTTCAACCCGTTCCTCGAGTAACCTTGTTAAGAACAATTCTACTATATTTGCATAAATGACGATATTCACATCGTATACATTTTGCAGGATTTTGTGGAATGTACTCTTCTCTACTCATTCTCCAATATCCTAGCGCCCAGGACAGGTACCCTTCTATCGAAGGATCATAATGGTATAGAAATATCGAGTAGTCCTGTCCTCTAAGTGATACATGCTCAGCTCCATGTGCTAGCTTACTACTAAGATCCTGCACTTTTCTAATAATTCTAAGTCTGAGTTCATCTGTAAGTTCTATATTTCTTCTTAGTTTTACTATTGAAACAACAAGCTCGCTATTTGATGCAACTTTTTCTCTAACAAGTATGTAAGAGTAGAGCTGTGCTTGTACATATTCACAAGTAAATACTTTCCCCACCCATCTGTTAGTTGTCTTAAGCTCTATCACATGTGTTGCCTCTCCTTCATAGAAAACTATAGCATCAGGTATTCCAAGTATAGGAACGTTACAGAACATTGTTGCTATAGGCATTGTTGCTACGAGCATCTTGCAGGTAAGTATCTTATCAAGCAATTCCTGAAGAGTTATACTTCTCCCTTTAAATACTTCTTCATGTATTATTGTACCGAGTTTCTTTTCTTCTGTCTCAACTTTTCCTTCTCTATACATTAGCGATAGTTTATGCTCGCAGTAAAATTGTTGAGCTATCTCAGATACTATTAAGTACTTTCTTTCAAAACGAAGTTTTTCTGCACATTGAATTTTTCCAGATAATATGTCAATTACTAGGTCATACATCTTCTCGATGCTTGTCTTCATGAAGAATCGCTATCCTCTAGCTATGTTAGAGAAAATATTAGTCTAATGTACATGATTTCCTTAGCGTGAGCACAGGACCTGAGTATGATATTGTGATTATTGGAGCTGGTCCTGCTGGTCTCTCCTGTGCATCTGCATTATCTAGACTTGGTGTAAGAAAGGTACTGATCCTGGATAGGGAACTTTTCAGTAAGATAAAACCGTGCGGTGGAGGACTTACAGTACGCGCCTGCAAGATCTTGCGTGTAGTTTTTCCAACTTTCCAAGATTTAGTTAGGGCTAAGGTAAGGAGAGTGTTTATTATTAGAAAGAAGAATGTATACATTCTTGAGGACAGTAAAAGAGACTACATAATGTTGACTGTTAAGCGTGAAGAATTTGATAAAGAATTCTTAAATTATGTAATAGAGAACACGCAGTACGATATTGTAAAGGATAGTGTTATTGCACTGAAACATTATAATGGTATGGTAAGGATACGCTGTAGGGATAGAGAAGTTACGGCAAGATTTGTTATAGGTGCGGATGGTGTCTATAGCATAGTTGCTCGATCTTTAGGAAATAATGTACCTTTGCAGAAGTTGCCATTTGCTGCAAGGGTATATTGTGATAAGTGGAATTTTGATGACGTTGCTGTTCTCGATTTTAGCAACGTAATGACAGTAGGGTATTACTGGATATTTCCCTTAGGAAGTGGGTATGCCAATGTTGGATATGGGGAATTTTCATTAAAATCTAAGAAGACTGAAATTGTGGAAAAGTTAAAAGGTTACATAAATTATGTTGGGTTACGCATAAGAAGTGATATAAGAGGTCACGCATTACCTGCTAATATTCATAAGAATTTGATCTCTGAAGATGGTAGGGTAATACTTGTAGGTGATGCTGCTGGTCTCATAGATTACACTATAGGGGAAGGTATTTCTTTTGCTTGTTTAAGCGGTGTCATTGCTTGCCTAAGCATTGTAAAAGGAGGTTTTAATAATGTTAATGTTTTTGAGCTTTATAGAAAATTGATAGGGTACATTGTCAGTGATTTAAAAATTTGTAGAAATTTAGCTGTTGTTGTACCATATTTTGTTGATAATGTTGTTGATATTGTGTTAAATAGAGCTTTTACGAGTGGTGCGCGTGGATTAGGTATACTTGATGGTAGGTATACTTACAGGGATGCTATTAAGAAAATGTTGAATATTAGACTTGTTATTAGAGAGCTTAGGAATGTTAAGTTACTCAAAGCGAGAGAACTGGAGAAGCTGATCGATCAACTCAACGTGTGCAAGTAGTACTCTTCTGCAACAGTATCGTTTTACTCCAAGCTCGTCTAGTACTTTTCCTGGGTCTTCTCCTGCTAGTACTCTTTCCTTAAACTTCTCCCAGAGATGGCCTAGAGGTGTTCCACAGGTGAAACACCTTATTGGTATTATCATGCTTATGCTAGCTTTGGCACTGTGGTTAATATGTGCTTCTCCGTTAAGCTAAGCCAAGCTGCTTCCTGAGGTATGGTATGAGTCCTCCTGCTCTCAGTATTTCCATTATTTTTGGGTCAAGTGGCTTTATTGTGAACTCTGCCTTTCCCTCTACTTTCACCTTTCCTTCGAGTAATCTGATTTCTATGATGTCGCCATCTTCGACGACTTTTGTTATTCCTGGTAGTACAATTACTGGAAGTCCATTGTTTATTGCATTTCTGAAGAATATTCTTGCAAAGGACTCGGCAATAACTGCTAGTACACCAGCACCTTTGAGAGCTATTGCTGCCTGCTCTCTGCTACTTCCCATGCCGAAGTTCTTTCCTGCTACTAGTATCACGCCATTCTTTGCTCTCTCGTAGAAGTTTGGTATGAGTGGCTCAAGGCAGTGTTTTCCTAGAGTCTCAGGGTCTGTATAGACTAGGTACTTGGATGGTATTATGACGTCGGTATTTATGTTGTCGCCAACTTTGATAGCTGGTGCACGTATTACTTCTCCTATGCTCATGTTAGTGATGTTCGGCTCAACAGGGCTTATAAGTAGTGTCTTTGTCAATGTTCTGTAACCCTTTTAAATGCCATGTCACGTGTCCTCATAGACCATGGTTCCCCCATTGAAGAAGATTGCAGAGTGCGTGTGGGAGATTCCTCAGACATACAAGCCCTGTATGAGAGTTCCTGCACGAGTATTTGCTAACGAGATACTGTTAGAGAAGATGAAGAGTGACGCAACGCTTGAGCAGGTTGCTAATGTTGCCTGTCTTCCCGGAATTTACCGATATAGCATAGTCCTACCTGACGGCCATCAGGGATATGGCTTTCCAATTGGTGGAGTAGCAGCAATTGACGCAGATGAGGGTGTGATTAGTCCAGGAGGCATAGGCTACGACATTAACTGTGGTGTCAGACTGATAACAACAAATCTTACAGAGAAGGAAGTTAGACCAAAACTGAAGCAGCTAGTTGATACAATATTCAGCCTTGTCCCAGCTGGACTAGGCGAGAGAGGACTACTGAGACTGTCAATAGACGAGCTTAACAGAGTCCTAGATGAGGGCTGCGAGTGGGCAATCAGGAAGGGATATGGCTGGGCCGAGGATCTCGAATACATTGAGGAGAGAGGAAGCTGGAACCTTGCAGACTCAAGAAAGGTAAGTGATAGAGCAAAGCAGAGAGGAAAAGACCAGCTTGGAACTGTAGGTAGTGGAAACCACTTTGTCGAGATTCAGAAAGTAGACAAGATCTTCGACAAGAAGGCTGCCGAGAAGATGGGCATCTACGAGGAGGGACAGGTAACAGTGATGATACACACTGGCTCGAGAGGACTTGGCCATCAGGTAGCCACAGACTACCTCAGAATATTCGAAGCTGGAATGAGAAGATGGGGTCTCAGACTACCTGACAGAGAGCTCGCAGCAGCACCACTCAAGACTAGGGAAGCACAGGACTACATTGCAGCAATGGCAGCTGCAGCAAACTTCGCATGGACTAACAGACAGATCATTACTCACTGGGTAAGAGAGGGCTTCAGGAAGGTGTTCGGCAAGGATCCTGACGCACTTGGCATGTACCTAGTATACGATGTTGCTCACAATATCGCAAAGCTCGAGGAGCACGTAGTTGATGATAGTGGCAAGATCAGGAAGGTGTGGGTTCACAGAAAGGGTGCAACAAGAGCATTCCCAGCAGGAAGACCTGAGATACCTGCCAAGTATAGAGACATTGGACAGCCAGTCCTAATACCAGGAAGTATGGGTACTGCAAGCTGGGTCTTGATAGGAACAGAGGAAGCCATGAGAATAACATTTGGAACAGCACCACACGGTGCAGGAAGAACAATGAGTAGAGAAGCTGCAATAAGATCACTACCACCAAGTAAAGTACGTGCTGAGCTTGAGGCAAAGGGAATCTACGTACGTGTTGCGGAGTCTGAGATAATTAGTGAGGAGGCACCACAAGCATACAAGAATGTGGACATTGTTGCAGAGGTCACGATAAAGGTAGGAATCGCGAAACCTGTTGTCAGACTGGTACCAATGGGCGTAATCAAAGGATAGGGGCTCAAAAACAAACTGCTTCCTCAAGTAGTTAGGCTCCGGTATAGTTTGAATACTTCGATATACTACATTTACCTATGTTCAAGACGCTTGACAAGTTCTACTACCTTCTTCATCCTCGTCCTGTCGTTCTTATAGTGACCTGTGGCAAAGACGGCAGAGTTAACGTGATGGCAGCGTC